>PDWJ01000752.1_pt1 | contig 94475 bp, 91 predicted proteins | sample 1430881 | NCBI WGS metagenome assembly PDWJ01 (sample SAMN01162460, study PRJNA174530) | Oral metagenome, whole genome shotgun sequencing project. | biome: Marine environment; feature: Marine mammal; material: Swab sample of the gingival sulcus; isolation source: swab sample of gingival sulcus...
TTTTCAAAATCATGTCTTGGAAAAATTGCAGTTAATTGATTGAGAATTGTGTTATAATGCGCCATGGCTCGGATCTCCTTGTATTTATTTTGTTTTTCGCAAACTCATTATAACACAAAGAGCTCTCCGAGCCTTTATTTATCTGCTTTTACTTACTTATTTATGAGACACCACTGTGTTGAGGTGAATATTGTGCAGTATGAAGGTCAGATTTTTCGACCTCCCAGTGAAGCCGGATCCATCCTTCTCCAGGTGACCACCGGCTGTCCCCACAACAGGTGCTCCTTCTGCGGCATGTACAGGGACGTGCCTTTCTCCATCAAGGACGATGCTGTCATCGATGCGGATATACAGTTCGCTGCCAGTCATTGCCGCCACCAGCGTAACCTCTTTCTCTGTGATGGCGATGCCCTGATCATCCCCCAGCAACGGCTGGTGGCCATCCTCACCAGCATCGCCCGGAAGCTCCCCTGGGTACGACGCGTCGGCCTCTATGCCAGCGCCAGGAGCGTTGCCACCAAAACTGAGGAAGAGCTCTGTGAGTTGAGGAGACTCGGGGTCAGGGTTGCCTATCTGGGGCTTGAAAGCGGTGACGATCTCACCCTTGCGGCCATAGACAAGGGCGCGGATGCGGCGATGATGATCAGGATGAGTCACCGCCTGCGCCAGGCGGGGATCAGCCTGTTTCTCACTGTTCTCCTTGGGATTGCCGGGCAGGAACGGTCGCTGGTTCACGCCAGGGAGACCGCCAGGGTGCTGAGCCTGATCGACCCCCAGTTTGTCGGTGTCCTCAGCCTGATACCGACACCGGGCACTCCCATGTATGCGGCCATTGAGGCGGGAAGGTTTATCTTGCCCGGACCCATGGAACTGCTTGAAGAGCTGGCGGTGTTGGTGGCAGCGACCGAGATGAGTGGAGGATACCTGTATACCGACCATGCCTCCAACTTTCTGCCCATGCGGGTGAAAATGCCCAGGGAAAAGGCCCAGGCGCTTCACGACATTGACCAGGCATTGCAGGGGAGGGGGCTTTTGCGGCCGCCAGGGGAGAGACGTACGCTGTAGACAGGGACTGGAGTCGCACCGTAAAGAGGTCCGGCACGTGTTTGCGTGCCGGACCTGGAGTGCTGTCAGAAGGTATAGGTTGCACCAAAGGTCAGCAGCAGGGCTGCGGCGTTGGTAAATTCGCCACAGGCGTTGGTATTGCAGACCCGGCGTGCAGTTTTGCTGTCGTAAAGCGCCCCAACACCCAGTTCCAGGCGTTCATTGACGCGATAGCGGAAGCCCAGGGAATAGAGATAGGCGTCAGCATCGGGCAGCTCAAAGCTCAGGTGCTCATCCGGTGCCGGGGTTTCGTCATAGGCAAAACCACCCAAAAGGGTAAAGCGATCGCTAACACGGTATTCGAGGCCAAGCCGATAGGCACTGGCATCTTGCCAGTCTTTGACGACCGGGGCATCGTAGAGCATGTATAAAAGCGGGTTGCTGATGGGGGTCGTGTAGTCAAAATCAAGGCCTTCGTACTTGCCCCAGTATGTCCGGTCCCAGGTCAGGTCAACGGTCAAATCTTCCCAGGTGTAGGCAACGCTCAGGGAAAGCACTGCCGGAGCCGGCACAGTGACCGAACCATCGGTGTGTATGTCGGTGGGGCCGAGATTGGTGAAAAGACGGGCATCGCCATCAAAGTCCTGATCCACCTGGGAGCGGTATGTTGCCGAGATATTCCAGTCTGGAGACGGTTTGACCGCAACAGCCAGGTTGTATCCCCACGCCAGGGAGTCGCCGTTGATATTTCTCAGGGCATAGGTCCCTGTTGTCGGATCAACGACCCCGGCATTTTCCACTTCAGCATCTCCGTAGAGCAGCCGCAGACCGCCACTGATGGCCACCTTGTCGCCGAAGGTGTAGCTGATTGTCGGGTTGGCCTCGAAGACCTTCAGAGTAAAATCTTTAGCAAAGTTCGATGGATAAGGGTCGGGCCACCGTTTGGAGAGCCCGTAGGGGGCGGTGAGGGCGAAACCGAATCTGCAGTTGTTGTACTTCGGAGAAACAACAAAAAGTACTGGAAGACCGAAGTGCTCTTTTGCAGAGGAGCCGTTGTAGAGCGGGGTCCGGTCATCCTCGTAGTCAGTGGCGGTGAGATGCAGATAGGTAAAGGCGCCTTCGATCTGCCAGCCGTCCTCGAGCCAGCCCATGTTTGCCGGGTTGTAATAGGCGGCGTCAGGGTGGCTTGCCGAGGCGATATTGGCCGAGGCCTTGGAGATCGAGTCCAGGGATTGTTCTGGAATACGCCAGCCTGAGGCATGGGCGCTGGTGGCGGTGAGCATGGCCGTCAAGGCGGCGATGGATACGACAGTTCTTCTCATCCTGCTGTCCTCTTAAAAGATAGAAGTTCATTGAAAGCCGTACGTCGTTGACCGTTCTCACAAAAAACGGCACAAGAGAGACCTGCCCGAGAGCGGGTTCATGGTAACGTACAGGTAGACACGGAAGATAAAGCAAAGGATACCATACTGTTGGTATCTTTTTTCTACTAATAAACAACCATTCCTAAAATAAATGACAGACAGTGTCAATAAAAAGGTCGTTGTCTGCTGGGACTCCGGAGGCTGGTGTCTCGGGATCTGCCCCGGGCAGGCAAAGATTTTTTGCAAGACAGGAGATGTTTTCTTTCTCTTTTTCCCGGACAAAAGTATAGTGGAGTCGAAATTGTCGGCGACCAGAACCTTTCCCGGGAACTCCATCAGGACGGTTTGGTGGGCTGCGGTTTTTCGGCCACGGCTGTTGGTGGATTGTTGTGGCTGTCCCCAGCCATTTTCCTGGTCTGGCGTCTGCGAGGTTGTGCACCAGTAATCCTGACAGGGAGGAATACGAGATGGCCTATAATGCGGTGGAAATGGCAGACTGGCAGATTTCCGAAGCAGCGGAGAAAAATATGCCTGCTCCAGAGGAGTGGGCAGACAGACTCGGGTTGCAGAAAGACGAGATCCTCCCCATGGGACGTCTTGCCAAGGTCGATTTCCTCAAGGTTATTGACCGGCTCAAGGACAGACCTGACGGTAAGTACATCGAGGTGACCGCCATTACTCCCACCCCTCTGGGAGAAGGAAAGAGTACAACCTCTGTCGGCTTGATGGAGGGGTTGGGGATGCGCGGCGTACATGCTGGCGGTGCCCTGCGTCAGCCCTCGGGGGGCCCCACCATGAACGTCAAGGGAACCGCTGCCGGCGGCGGCAACTCCCTGCTTATTCCGATGACCGAGTTTTCCCTCGGGTTGACCGGGGATATCAATGACATCATGAACGCCCATAACCTTGGGATGGTGGCGCTGACTGCCCGCATGCAGCATGAGCGCAACTACAATGATGAACAGCTGGCGCGGTTGACCGGAATGCGCCGCCTTGATATCGACCCCACCCGGGTTGAGTTTGGCTGGGTTATCGATTTTTGCGCCCAGGCCCTGCGCAACATCGTCATCGGCCTTGGCGGCCGTTACGACGGCTACACCATGCCATCCAGGTTCGGGATTGCCGTCGGCTCTGAGCTCATGGCCATTTTGGCGGTGGCCACTGATCTTGGTGACCTGAAGGAACGGATCAACAATATCACTGTCGCCTTTGACAAGTCAGGCAGGCCAGTGACCTGCCGTGATCTCGAAGTTGGCAACGCCATGGCCGCATTCATGCGTAACACCATCAACCCGACCTTGATGAGCACGGCCGAGTACCAGCCCTGTTTTGTTCATGCCGGACCCTTTGCCAATATCGCTGTTGGCCAGAGCTCGATTATCGCCGACCGGGTCGGCCTCAAGTGCTTTGATTACCACGTTACCGAGTCCGGCTTTGCCGCAGATATCGGCTTTGAGAAGTTCTGGAACGTCAAATGCCGCTTCTCCGGGCTTACACCGCATGTCTCTGTCCTTACCTCGACCATTCGCGCCCTGAAGATGCATGGTGGCGGCCCCAAGGTCGTTCCCGGTAAGGCCCTGGCCGAAGAGTATACCAGGGAGAATCTGCAGCTGGTGGAGCAGGGGGTCGAGAATATGGTACATATGATCGGCGTTATCCGTAAGGCGGGGATCAATCCTGTTGTCTGCATCAATCGCTTCTACACCGATACCGATGCAGAGTGCGCTGTGGTCCGTAAGGCGGCTGAGGCTGCCGGGGCCCGTTGTGCTGAATCCAGGCACTGGGAACTGGGCGGTGAGGGGGCCTTGGAATTTGCCGACGCGGTTATTGACGCCTGCAACGATGAAAATGCGTTCACCTTTCTCTATCCCCTGGACATGAAGCTGCGTGACCGTGTCGAGCTGATAACCCGCGAGGTGTATGGTGGTGACGGGGTTGACTGGTCCCCGGAAGCGGCAGCCAAGGCGGAGATGCTGGAAAATGATCCTCAATACGCAGAGTATGCGACAATGATGGTGAAAACCCATCTGAGCCTGAGCCACGATCCGACCAGAAAGGGTGTCCCCAAGGGCTGGCGGCTGCCCATCAGGGACGTCCTTATTTACTCTGGCGCAAAGTTTCTCTGCCCGTGCGCCGGCACCATCAGTCTGATGCCAGGAACCGGCTCCAACCCGGCATTTCGCCGGATTGACGTCGATCCAGACACTGGCAGGGTAAGTGGGCTGTTTTAGCCTGTATCGCCTCTGATAGCCTGGCAGTTTTTCCTGGATTAAGGCCCGGGATGACGATGCTATGCCCGACGCGGCCTCTCTCGTCATTGTGGCACATCTCTTGTCATTCCGGCGAAGGCCAGCATCCAGGAAACGGAACTTTCCGGTAACGCCCCAGCCTTTTCTGGATCCAAGCCCGGGATGACGACAATTTGTCATTCCGGCGCAAGCCGGCATCCAGGGAAGCCGAACTTCCCGGTAAAGCCCCAACCTTTCTGGATCCCGGGTCAAGCCCGGGATGACGACAATTTGTCATTCCGGCGAAAGCCGGAATCCAGGAAGCCGAACTTTCCGGTAAGGCCCAACCTTTCTGGATCCAAGCCCGGGATGACGACAATTCTTCACCGTGGCATTTCTCTTGTCATTCCGGCGAAAGCCGGCATCCATGAAAGCTCAACCACTGGGCAATCGATCAGTCCTGCTTAATCCAGGCCTGGAATGATGGCTCTACGTCATCACACATCCTGCTGTTCCTGGATTGCGTCTGCAGGGCCCAGTGCTTAGAGTCTGTGCCAGCAAAAAGGACCAAGGAGTAAGGAACAGCAAGTTATGCAGGCTTCACAGACCACGAGCACCCTGAGCGCTCTGCAGTTTGACAACCAGTTCGTCCGGGAGCTGCCCGGTGACCAGGACAGCACCAGGCAGCGACGTCAGGTCTATGGTGCCTGCTACTCCCCTGTTGCTCCCATCAACGTTCGCCAGCCGCAACTGGCAGCCTGGTCTGCCGAGGTCGCTCAACTTCTGGGCTTGTCACCCGCAGCCTGTCGGTCGCCGCAGTTTACCCGGGTTTTTGCCGGTAACGAGCTGCTGCCCGGCATGGAGCCCCATGCCATGTGTTACGGAGGACACCAGTTTGGCAACTGGGCAGGGCAGCTGGGTGATGGCAGGGCCATTAACCTCGGGGAGGTACAGACAGCCCACGGACATATGACCCTTCAGCTCAAGGGAGCAGGACCAACACCATACTCCAGGAGTGCTGATGGGCTGGCAGTGCTGCGTTCCTCGATCCGTGAATTTCTCTGCAGCGAGGCCATGCACCATCTCGGTGTTCCCACCACCCGGGCCCTCAGCCTGGTGACCACCGGCGAGGAGGTTGTCAGGGACATGCTTTACAACGGTAACCCCAGGGCTGAACCAGGTTGCATTGTCTGCCGGGTCGCCCCGTCCTTTCTGCGGTTCGGCAGTTATGAGCTGCCGGCCAGCCGGGGGGAAACTGCACTGTTGCGGGCGCTGGCAGATTTCACCATCAGGACCGGTTTCCCTGGGCTTGGCGAACCTTCGCCGGTGGTGTACGCTGACTGGCTGCGGGAGGTGAGCCGCCGCACAGCAAAACTGCTGGTTGAGTGGATGCGAATCGGGTTTGTCCATGGCGTCATGAATACCGATAATATGTCCATTCTCGGGTTGACTATCGATTACGGTCCCTACGGCTGGATTGAAGAGTATGACCCGCGCTGGACACCCAATCTCACCGATCTGCCGGGACGCCGATACTGCTACGGGAATCAGCCATATATTGCCCAGTGGAACCTGCTCCAGCTGGCCAATGCCCTGTACCCGCTCATTGGTGATATGGATGCGGTCAAGGACGGGGTCGAAACCTTTGGCCGGGTATACCAGGAGCAGTGGCTGGCGATGATGCTCGAAAAACTTGGGCTGTTGCGGCGCCACCGTGATGAGGATGAAGAGCTTGTCACCCGGCTTCTGGCTCTGCTCGAGGCACTGCACGCGGATATGACTATCTTTTTCCGGCTGCTTGCCGAGCTCCCAGTGGGATCCGGCAAGGGCGCTGCCTCGCTCCATGGACCTTGGGCAGACCGGGAGCTCGGGCCGGCCAGGTTTTTCACCAGGAGTTTTTATGACCAACCAGAGAGGCCTACCAGCGCGCAGATCCGCGACTTCAATGGCTGGTTGGCGGCTTACACGGCAAGAGTCAGCGACGAGGGCCAGGATGACGAGGAACGGCGAGCCCGGATGAACAGGGTGAATCCCAAGTATATCCTGCGCAACTACATGGCGCACCTGGCCATCGAAGAGGCAGAACAAGGGGATTTTTTCCGGATTAACGAACTGCTGGAACTGTTGCGTCACCCCTATGACGAACAGCCCGAAAAGGCAGAGTACGCCGCTAAACGGCCAGAGTGGGCCCGGCATCGCCCCGGCTGTTCCATGCTCTCCTGCAGCTCCTGAGCAGTGAAGAAAAGACGTTGCAGGGAGGGGTGGTGATCAGCTCGGCGACAGGACAGTTCCGGCGTATGGAACAACTGCTAGGCGGGCCGGCAATGGAGCGTCTGCACGGTGCCCAGATCACCGTGGTTGGCCTCGGTGCTGTTGGCGGTCATGTGGTTGAAGGTCTTGTCCGGGCCGGGGTAGGGCAGCTGCGTCTTGTTGATTTCGATATCCTGCAGCCGTCCAATCTCAACCGGCAGCTCCTTGCCCTTGCCGACACCATTGGCCGTCCCAAGGCCGAGGTGGCCAGGGAGCGGGTGCTGGCCATCAATCCGGAGTGCAGGGTCGAGGCCCTGCAGCTCTTTGCCGGCGCTGACACCCTTGACCAACTCCTTACCCCCAGCCCGGACCTGCTCATTGACGCAATCGATGCCCTCAACCCCAAGGTACAGCTCCTTCATGGTGCCTACACTCGGGGGGTGAAGACGTTGAGCTCCATGGGTGCTGCCCTGCGCACCGATCCTGCGCAGATCAGGACCGGCGACCTGTTTGACAGCCAAGGCTGCCCCCTTGCCAAAAGGGTTCGCAAGTTTTTACGCCGCCAGCAGGTGGGCAGAGGTATCCACTGTGTCTATTCCACTGAACCGGTGCGGTTTGTCTATGATGCCCCGGAGGAGCGTGACACGGCTCTTCCTTTTGCCGGGCGGGGGCGGCCCCGATGCAGCCTGGGCAGCCTGCCCACCCTGACCGGCATTTTTGGCCTTATCCTTGCCAACCTGGCCATTCTTCATGTTGCCGGTGTTCGTGAGCTGGATGGTGCCTGATAAAGTCGTTTTTTCTGGCGCTTGCCCAGGCCCGCCGGCACTGACCGGGTTGTTGTGGGCAGGCGTGTGACATGGGTACGGATGGATGCCGGCAGGACCCGACCAGGGATGCGCAACAGATCAGCGGCAAGGCTGTTGGCTACTTCTTTTGCGGGGTTGCCACAGTCGTTTACCAGGTAGTCAAACAGCAGCTCGGCAAGGCGGTTAAGCGATATCTGCCAGGTGGCGGTGGTCTGCCGGTAGACCCAGGCGGCAAACCGGCGAAATCCGGTGAACACGTCCTGGTCTGGCCAGAGCAGCACAGCTGTTGAGGTGAAGTTGCCGCTGTTGTACACCAGGTCCCAAAACCTGGCGAACCGTTTCATCTCCTGCATCAGGGCAAAGGGGATGAGGTCACTGGCGAGAATCTCGTATGGCGGTTCATCCGAGTAGATCATGCCAAACTCCCGGTCATGTCGATTGATACGGGTACCTGAGAGTTTTTTCAGGATGCCCAGCTGAATCTCGGAACTGGTGATATGCACGAGCCGGTTGAGGTTGTCGGCAAACTCTTCAAGCCGCTCCCCGGGCAGCCCTATGATCAGGTCGACATGCATGTGCACGGCGGTTTCCTGGTCAAGGAAGCGCAGATTTTTTTCAATGGCGTCGATGTTGAGCCGCCGGCGTATGACTGCGGCTGTATGGGGCTGGAGGGTCTGGATGCCAACCTCCAGCTGAATGGTGCCGGGGCTGAATCGCTGCAGTCGTGAACGCAGGGCCTCGGGCAGGTGGTCAGGGACCACCTCGAAGTGGAGAAAGTAGGGGGGCTGCCGCGCCAGGAAGAAATCGAGGATAGTGGTTACGCTCTTCAGGCCGAGATTGAAGGTGCGGTCAATGAACTTGAATTGCCTGGCGCCGCGCTGCCAGAGCTGGTCGAGCTCGCTGAGGAAACCATCCAGGGCAAAGCGGCGGACCCCGCGTTCCAGCGAGGAAAGGCAGAACTCACAGGAGAAAGGGCAGCCCCGTGATGCCTCGACATAGATGACGCGGTGGGCGATATCGCTGTCAGTATAGAGATGATACGGGGAGACCAGGCTGTTCGGGTCCACTGGCCCGGCATCAATGACCTGGGGGATATTGGTCGCGCCGGAGAGCAGCCGTTTGCAGAGGATGCGGAAGGCGTGTTCGGCCTCGCCACGGATGTGGTGGTCAGCGCTGCTCAGATCGACCCGATGCGGCAGGTGGGTAACCTCAGGGCCGCCAAGGACGACGATGACCTGCGGCGCCACCTTCTTGAGGAGCTGGACGAGCTGGCCCACCTGTGAAACGTTCCAGATATAGACGCCGATGCCGATGATCCGTGGAGAATGGGCGAGCAGCTGCTCGCAGATCTCGGTGACCCGGTCATTGTTGGTAAACTCCAGCAGCACGGCACTGTCGGTCAGTTCCCCCAGGTTGGCGTACAGATAGCGCAGACCAATGGCACTGTGGCTGTAGCGGGCATTGAGCGTGGTGAGAATGATCTGGTGCATGATTCCTGCGCAGGTCGTGGTGAACAGCCTTGCCATGGGCAAAGGAAAAGAGCGTTTCAGCAAACATGCTGTCAGGCGAGAATTTTATCGTTTGTTTTCGTCAGATTCAACTGCTATGATACACCCCTCTGTGTTTGGGTGGTGACGGGTGCTCCTCCCTCACTTCAGAGGGGCCAGGACAGTTGGGCAAGGCTTGGTCATCGGTTGTTCAGGCCTTGCAGGGATCAAGTCGTCTGTATCCTTGACGTAATACCTTAAGGACGCGACAGCACAGGTTGTTCATGAAACGTATTTACCTGATTCGCCATGCACCGACCAGTGCTGCGGCCGGGGTCCTGCTTGGCGCCACAGATCTGGATGTTGATCCGGCTCGTCTCCACCTGGCTGACCGGCTCGTCGACCAGCTGCCTGCCAGGGCCCGTGTCCTCTGCAGTCCTTTACGGCGGGCCCGCCAGACCTGTGAGCGGTTAGGGCTTGGCGGCTCTGGCCAGGTGGAATATACAGATGATCTGCGCGAGATTGATTTTGGCCATTGGGAGGAGAGGAGTTTTGCAGATATTTCCGGCAAAGACCCTGAAGCCGTGGCCCGCTGGTCTGCCGATCCCCAGGGGTTTTGTTTTCCAGGAGGCGAATCGATCCGTGCCTTTACTGCGCGGATCCAGCGCTGCTGTGCAGCCCTGGAGGGTGGTGGCGAAGACGATATTATCCTGGTCAGCCACGGCGGCCCTCTCCGCGCCTTGATTGCCGCCATGCTCCGCCTCCCCTCTGAAGCTTCTCTGCTTTTCCAGGTGAAGCACTGCCGGCTCGGCATTGTCCACCTCCATGATCAGGGTGGTGTGCTTGTCGGCCTGAATCTCTGAGCAATGGCATCCTCCATCCTCATCACCGGCGGCTGCCGTTCCGGAAAGACCGCGTATGCCATGCAGCTGGCCAGGGGCTATGGCGGTCCGCTGGTCTACATTGCCACCAGCCCCCGAAGCAGCGACCCGGAGATGCTGCGGCGTATCAAGGCGCACCAGGCCGAGCGGGCCAGCAGCGCCTGGCAGACCATTGAAGAGGAGCGTGATCTGTGCGCTGCGGTCAGGCAGTGTCCTGCTGGGGCAACGGTGCTGATTGACTGCCTTACCCTTTGGCTGAGTAACAGCATGTATTATGCTGAAAAAGAAGGTCTTTTGATGGATGAATCCAACGTGGTCCAGGCCTGCGAGCAGTTGTACAGGGCCATAAACCTCCACAGTGGTGTTGTGCTCATGGTCACCAATGAGGTCGGCCTGGGTATTGTCCCGGACAATCCGGTTGCCAGGCGATTCCGTGACCTGGCTGGTCGCTGTAATCAGCATATTGCCCGCTGCGCTGAACAGGTGATATTGATGAGCTGCGGGCTTCCTCTGCGTCTTAAAGGATGATGCCATGTCCTCAGAAGGTCTCGGTTTTCTCGAAGCGGTGTATCGAAAAATTTTTCCCCAGGATACTGTGTGCCGCGAGCAGGCGACAGCGAGGCTGGAACGGCTTGCCATGCCGCAATGGGCCTTGGGTGACCTCCTTGACCTTGCCGTTGATCTGGCCGGGATGACCGCCAGCCTTGACCCGCCTGTGGAACGTCAACAGGTCGTTGTCATGGTGGGAGACCATGGTGTTACTGCCGAAGGTGTCTCCCTCTATCCGGCCGAGGTAACCGCGCAGATGGTGGCCAGTTTTCTCCATGGTGGCGCCGCAATAAACGTCCTGGCCAGGCAGGCTGGTGCTGGGGTCACGGTGGTCGATATGGGCGCGGCTGAAGACCTTGGTGATGGCAGCGGCCAGGGGACACTTATCAGGAAAAAAATCGCCCGGGGCACCGCAAACATGGTCAACGGGCCTGCCATGACCAGGAGTCAGGCTGTCATGGCCGTGGAGGCAGGGGTTGAGGTTGCCGAACTGCTTGCGCCGACAACTGACCTTTTTGGCACCGGGGACATGGGGATCGGCAATACCACTCCAAGTGCAGCAATCGCCTCGGTGCTTACCGGCAGGCCAGTGGCTGAAGTGGCCGGCCCTGGCACAGGCCTTGACACCGCCGGTATCAACAGGAAGATCCAGGTGATCGAACAGGCGATTGCCTGCAATCGTCCTGATGCGGCTGACGGTCTCGATGTTCTCGCCAAGGTCGGAGGCTACGAGATTGCCGGTATTGCCGGGCTGATACTTGGCGCTGCCAGGCACCGCAAGCCTGTGGTGGTTGACGGGTTTATCTCCACAGCCGGGGCCCTGATCGCCTGTTCCCTCGAGCCAATTGTCCGCGATTTTATCATCTGCGCCCACCTCTCCAGGGAACCGGGTCACAGGTATATGCAGGAGAAACTTGGTAAAACGCCGCTGCTCGACCTGAACATGCGTCTCGGCGAGGGTACTGGTGCTGCCCTGGCCATGCCCCTCGTCTCTGCGGCCAAGGCCATCCTCACTGAGATGGCGACCTTTGACGAGGCCGGAGTTTCCGGGAAAACCCCCTGAGTGCCGTGAAAGACCTGTTGACTGCACTTGGCTTTCTCACAGTGCTGCCAGTTCCACAAACCGCAGCAGAGAACCGGGAGATGGCCGGTGCTCCCCGGTGGTTCATGGTGGTCGGCCTACTCATCGGCTGCCTGCTGGCACCGCTGGCCCTGGCCCTCTATACCCTGCTGCCGGCAGGCCCTGCAGCAGTGCTTGTTGTTGCTGCCCTGCTGGCTGTTTCCGGGGGGCTCCACCTCGATGGCCTGGTGGACAGTGCTGACGGCCTGTGCAGTGTCCGGGAGCGTCAGCGAATGTTGGCAATTATGCGGGACAGCCGCATTGGCGCCATGGGTGCCATCGCTCTTGTCATGGTTCTTGCTCTGAAGATGGCCTGCCTGGCCGAGCTGCACGCAGGCCAGGCCGCTGTTGCGGTTTTTCTCGCTCCTGCTGCCGGCCGGCTGGCAATGCTTGCCTGTATGGTTATTCTTCCCTATGCCCGCCCAGAAGGGGGGCTGGCAACCCTGTTCTATCCCGGTGCCAGCCTGCTCGTCCTTGGCAGCAATGGCATGGTCTTTTGTCTGCTCTGCCTGCTCCTGCTCGGCCCGGGCAGTGGTCTGCCCCTGTTGCTCTCTGTTGCTGTTACCCTGCTCTTTGTCCGGCTGTGCAGGGGCAGACTGGGTGGCGCCACAGGTGATACCCTGGGTGCGGCCTGTGAACTTGGCGAGGCAGCATTTCTCTGCGGCCTCCTCCTTCTGTGGAGTTGATCATGGTAGCAGGGCATGGTGGCAATGTCTGGCAGACGGCCCGCACCCTTGGGGTAAGGCCTGATGAGCTACTTGATTTTTCCGCAAGCATCAATCCCCTGGGCCAGCCATCCGCGCTTCGGCGGGTCCTGCTTGACCAGCTCGGTCTCCTCCAGCACTACCCAGACCCGGATGGTGACCAGGCCATGGCAGCACTGGAGACCTTCACCGGTCTACAACGCTCTCAGCTTGTCCTGGGCAATGGCACTTCAGCGCTGCTCTTTGCCCTGACCCGCGAGCTTGCCTGCTCCCGGGCCCTTATCGTGTCGCCGGGCTATATTGACTATCGGACGGCAAGCTCCAGGGCCGGCCTGGAAATCTGTTGCATGGTTCTTGGTGAAGAGCAGGGGTTTTGTCTGGATACCAGGCGACTGGCCAGGGTGTGCAGACCAGGTGACCTGGTGTTTATCGGCCAGCCCAATAACCCCACCGGAACCATGGTGGAGCGTTGCCGCCTCCTCGAGCTCTGCGCTGCCCATCCCCGGACCTGGTTTGTCGTTGACGAGGCCTTTGCCGGGTTTGTCGAGCAGTACAGCTCTGTTGCCGGTGAACTGGCCAATATCATCGTCCTTGCTTCACTGACCAAGCTCTACGCCATCCCCGGGCTGCGGCTTGGCTACCTGGCGGGTCCGGAACAGGTCTGTTCCGCTGTCCGCCGGCAGCTTGCCCCCTGGTCGGTGAACACCCTGGCCCAGGCAGCTGTTGTCACCTGTCTTGCTGACCGTGACTTTCAGCACAGGAGCGTTGTCCGGGTGCGAAAGCTCCGCGAGCAGCTCGAGGCCGGCCTTGACCGGCTGCAGCTCTTCACCCGTTTTCCCAGCAGCGCCAACTTTGTGCTCCTGAAATTGCGCGCCGGCAAGGGCACGGCCGCTGCGCTTGCTGCCAGGCTGCTTGACCATGCCCGCATCATGATACGGCCCTGCGCCGACTATGACGGTCTTGATGGGCGATTTGTCAGGGTGGCGGTGAGGACCGAGGCGGAAAATCATCAGCTCCTCGAGGCCCTTGCCGCCTTGAACGCGACACCAGCGCCCCCTCGGGCAGGGATCACTGGTAGAGGTGCCCGCCGGAGAACGCCTGCGGTGATGCTGCAGGGCACCGGCTCGGATGTTGGCAAGAGTGTACTTGCCGCTGGCCTGTGCCGGGTATTGCTCCAGGACGGGTTGCGGGTTGCGCCGTTCAAGGCCCAGAACATGTCGCTGAACTCCTTTGTCACCCTGGATGGCGGCGAGATGGGCAGGGCCCAGGTGGTGCAGGCGCAGGCCTGCCGCCTCGAACCGGATGTGCGCATGAACCCTGTTCTGCTCAAGCCTTCGACAGACACCGGTTCTCAGGTCATTGTCCTTGGCCGGCCTGTCGGCAACATGTCGGTGCGCGAGTACTTTCGCTACAAGCCGACTATCTGGCAGCGGATCAGGGCGACATATGACGAGCTTGCCAGTGAAGCTGACTGTATGGTACTGGAAGGCGCGGGCAGCGCCGGAGAGGTCAATCTCATGCGTGACGATATCGTCAACATGCCCATGGCAAGGCATGCCGGGGCTGCTGTCCTGCTGGTCGGTGATATTGACCGCGGTGGTGTGTACGCTGCCTTTATCGGCCACCATCAGGTGCTGTCCAAGGCTGACCAGTCCCTGCTTGGCGGCTTTATTGTCAACCGCTTTCGCGGTGCTGCCTCGCTGCTTGCCGAAGCACACGCCTATCTGGATGCTGCCACCGGGGTCCCGGTACTTGGCGTCGTTGAGTACCTGGACAACCTTGACCTGCCCCAGGAGGACTCTGTCAACTTCAAGCGGGGAGTCTTTGATCAGGAGCGGCCCACAGGTAGGCATGTGGAGATTGCCCTGATTGACCTGCCCCATATTGCCAATTGCACTGATGCGACGCCACTCGGCAACGAGCCAGATGTCTGGCTTCGCCGGATCTGCCGGGTCGAAGAGCTGGAGCGGCCAGCCGCAGTGCTCCTGCCGGGCTCCAAGAATGTTATTGCTGACCTCGCCTACCTGCAGACAAGCGGGCTGGCCGCTCGGATTCGTGAGCTTGCCGGCTCAGCCTGTGAGATCGTCGGTATCTGCGGCGGGTATCAGATGCTGGGCCAGCGCATCGAAGACCCCCATGGTATCGAGGGCGAGCCAGGGCGCTGGTGCGAGGGGCTTGGTCTCCTGGATATCACCACTGCCCTTGGTCGTGAGAAACAGCTGGTCAGGCGGGAGGGCGTTCACTGTGCAAGCGGCACCCGGGTCACCGGCTATGAGATCCATCACGGCGTCAGCAGCGGCGGCGCTGCACCGCTGTTTATGTTTGCCCAGGGGGCAGCCTGCGGCAGTGCCGATGCTGAGGAGCGTATTTGGGGCGCGTATCTCCATGGCATGTTTGACAGCGATGCGTTTCGGCATCATTTTATCGAACGACTGCGGCAGCGACAGGGGCTGCTGCGGTTTGACAGACCTCGACCCGGCTATGATATCGAACCGGCACTGGACCGGCTCGCCGATGTCCTGCGCCAGCGCCTGGACCTCGCCAAAATATACGCGTTGATGGGGCTGTGATGATCTTTGCCGGTGCTGTGCTTCTGGCGGTCCTTCTTGACCAGCTGGTTGGTGATCCGCTGGGGCGGCGGCACCCGGTGGTACTGATTGGCTGGCTTGGCAGCCGTGCCGAAGCCTTGTTCAGGCTGCTCTTTTCCAGAACCCGGCTTGCTGGCTGTGCAAGTGTTGCTTTGGTACTCTCCGGGACAACGGCACTGTCGGTGCTGCCGCTTGTGGTCCTGTACAGGATAGCGCCCCATCTTGCAGACCTTGCCGCCATCATCCTGCTGTCAACCTGCCTGGCATGCCGCAGCCTGGATGAGCATGCCAGGGCAGTGCATGCCGCGCTTGTCGATCATCCCGGTGAACTGGCAGAAGCACGGGAGCGGGTTGGCATGATAGTAGGCCGGGAAACAGCGGCCATGGATGAAGGCGCGGTTATCCGGGCCTGTGTGGAAAGTGTTGCCGAAAACATGTCTGATGGTGTTATTGCCCCGCTCTTCTGGGCAGCTGTCAGCGCTGCTGTTACTGTGGAGGTGGCTCCTGAAATGACCCTGGCTGGCGGCGCTGTCGGCGCCCTGCTCTATAAGGCGGTGAACACCATGGACTCGATGTTCGGGTATAAGGATGACCGGTATGTGGAGTTTGGCTGTTGCGCAGCAAGACTTGACGATCTGATCAATCTGGTGCCGGCCCGGCTGAGCGGCCTGTTACTCGTCGCGGTTGCCGCCTTTGTCGGTCGAGGGTCTGCGGCCTGGAGGACGCTTGTCCGCGATCACCGCGCCCATGCCAGTCCCAATGCTGGGTATCCTGAGGCTGCCATGGCCGGGGCTCTTGGCATCGAGCTGGGCGGCCCGGCGGTCTATTTTGGCCGCGTCTTTGAAAAACCGACCCTGGGCACCGCGGAACAGCCGCCCGCACCCGGGCATATCCTTAAGGCCTGTCAGTATATGCGCTGCGGGTCTCTGTGGTTTTCAGCAGTCCTTGCCGGGGTGTTTTTCCTGGCTGCCCTATGGGGTGCCTGATTTTTTTATAGAAATCAAGATGTTACCCAGTATTCTTTCAGAGAGACGGCCGGCGGCAGTATTTTTTCTGTGAACTGGGGCAGGTCAGAGATAGACATTGCCGAAATCGCTCTTATACTTGTAGCAACAGCTTATCCCTGAAAATGTTGCCCGAAAACAACGATGAACTATTACGAAGAACTTGGCATTGCCAAAAACGCTTCCAGCGCAGAGATCAAGAAGGCCTACCGCAAACTTGCCCTCAAGTACCATCCGGACAAAAACCCGGACAACGCAGAGGCTGAGGCCCGTTTTAAAAAAATCAGCGAGGCCTATGCGGTGCTCTCTGACCCGCAGAAGCGCAAGCAGTACGATACCTTTGGTGATGCCGGCTTTCGCCAGCGATATTCCCAGGAAGATATCTTCCGGGGATTTGATCTCAACGATATCCTGCGACAGTTCGGCTTTGGTGGTGGCGCCTTCAGGACAGGTTCTTTTAGAACCTTTGGCGGCCAAAGTGGTTCACCCTTTGATACCATGTTCGGCTCCATGGGGGGCGGCTGCAGTAGTGGTGGCTGTGGCTCCTCTGCCTCGGCCAAGGGGCAGGATCTCACCTACGGGCTCACCGTCAGCCTCGAAGAGGTGCTGACCGGTTCGGAAAAGACCATCGGCCTTCGCCATAACGGCAGCCTGCAGAACGTTTCCGTCAAGGTTCCCAAAGGTATTGAGGCCGGCAAGCGCCTGAGGCTGTCAGGCAAAGGGGCACCTTCTTCGTCCGGCGGCGCTCCCGGAGACCTGTACCTCAAGGTCACCGTGGCCGAGCACCCTGTTTTCGTGCGCGATGGCGATGACCTTATCATGGAGCGACGTATCCCTTTCAGTCAGGCCTGTCTTGGCACTAGTGTCGAAGTTGAGACACTGGAGGGAAAACGGTTCAATGTCAAGGTCCCTGCCGGGGTACAGCAGGAGGCCAAACTACGGATCAAGGGCTATGGCCTGCCTTCCGGCCCTATTGGTTCCCGGGGCGATCTCTACGTAAAAATTGCGGTACAGATTCCCAGGCAGTTGACCAGTGAACAGCAGGAGCTGATCGCTTCACTGGCCGACCAGGGGCTGTAGGGCGGCTGTGGCCCTGATTGTCTGCTTCTTTTCTGATATCTGATAAACAGGTATTTGCCGAAGAACCGAAAAAGGCCTTTTCCGATGTCCATTGCTTGTGCATCAACTAATGGATATTGTGTCGTTACTGTAGGCCTCTTGAGAATTTCTTTCAAAAAAACCTTCTCAGCGTACCTTTTTAAAGGTATAGTCGTCCTGCCTTCGTCTTAATCTTTTCGGAAAGTTGTCCTCTCTTCGTCTTAATCTTTACGGAAAGTTGGCCTATGTTAACCTGAATCTTTACGGAAAAAGTATGGGAACTGCTTATCCTCCAGCGATCACGCGTGAAAAACGAAAACATAACCGGGTTACTTTTACCCGCACTGTCAAGCTTACCGAGAGGCAGGGGAGAGTCTCTGCTCATCGGGCCAGAAATCTCAGCCTTGGAGGTTTGTATCTGGAAGGTAGCGCCAACGTCAGCCGAGATGAGCGATGTCAGGTAATGCTCAGCGAGACCGGCATTCATGCGACCATGCTCCTCTATTTTGATGCCATCGTCACTCGCGTTGACGCCGAAGGAGTCGCTGTTACCTTCTGCTCCATGGAAGAAGATGCCTATATGTTTCTTCAGACAATGCTGCTCTATTCAAGTGACGACCCGCTTGGCGTTGTCGCTGAATTTCTCGAGGATTTTCCCAAAACCCGTCCTGATTTCACCTGAGCCAGGACTACCTTGATGCCTTTTTTTCGTGCATCATTAAAAAGAGTTCTATAGTATATCACCAGGTTTTGCGATACAGGCCATGACCTACAAACTGGCCACCTTGTCCTGCCAATAAGCAACGAGCTGCTTATGCTGCGCCGAATCCAGACAGTTTCCCTGACAACTCTCTTTTCCGAGCTGGGAGAACAGGCCATCTACTTCCTCGGTGACCTGGGTAGGATGGGACTTTTTCTGCTTCATGCCCTGGCCGGGCTGTTCCGGCTGCCCTTTCGCTGGCGAGAAGTGCTGCGGCAGCTCTGGTTCATTGGCGGCGGTTCACTGACTGTTATCTTCTTTACGGCATTGTCCACCGGGATGGTGCTTGGCCTCCAGGGATACTATTCGTTGAGCAAGTTTGGTGCAGAAGGAATGCTCGGTTCAGCTGTTTCCCTGTCGATTATCATGGAGCTGGGGCCGGTGCTTACCTCGCTGATGGTTATCGGCAGGGCCGGCTCTGCGATGTGTGCCGAGATTGGCATCATGCGTATCACTGAACAGGTGGATGCCCTTGAGTGTATGGCCATTGATCCTTTCCGCTACCTGATTTCCCCCAAGGTGCTTGCAACCCTGATCTCGGTGCCCCTGCTCGTCGGTGTCTTTGACGTGGTTGGTGTCTTTGGCGGCTGGATAGCCGGCGTCAAGCTGATGGGCGTGAACTCGGGCAGCTATTTTGCCGGGATGGAGCAGAGTGTCACCAACCATGACCTGAATCTCGGGATGATCAAGAGCGTTGTCTTTGCCCTGCTGCTGGTCTGGATCTGCAGCGGTCGCGGCTATTATGTCCAGATGATTCGGGGCGCCGGATTCGGCGCCGAGAGTGTCAGCAGGGTAACCACTCAGGCAGTGGTGGTTGCCTCGATTTCAGTGCTGATCTTTGATTACCTGCTCACCGCTATTTTGCTATGAAGGCTGCTGCTAACGACCCGGCTGCGATCCGCTTTACCCGTGTGAGCAAGTCCTTTGGCTCTGGAGCCCGGCGACACAGGGTCTTACACGATGTCAGCTTTTCCATACCCAAGGGGAAGACTACGGTTATTGCCGGCGGCTCCGGCCAGGGCAAGAGTGTTACCCTCAAACTCATTCTTGGCCTTATCCGTCCTGACAGCGGCAGCATCTTTGTGGGAGATCGCGATGTCGCCAAGTTGCGACAAAAGGCCCTGCGCGAGTTACGCACCCGTTTTGGTGTCCTCTTTCAGGGGGCGGCCCTGTTCGATTCTTTGACGGTTTTTGAGAATGTGGCCCTGCCCCTGCAGGAGCGGACCAGGCTCGACGCTGAAGAGATTCGCAGGAAGGTGACCGCAACCCTGGAGCAGCTCGAACTTGACGGACACGAGGAGAAGTTTCCGGCCCAGTTGAGTGGCGGCATGAAAAAACGGGTAGGCCTGGCCAGGGCCTTGCAACTGGACCCGGAAATCGTCCTCTATGACGAACCGACCACCGGACTCGACCCACTGATGACCCGGGAGATCTATAAGCTGTTCAGCACCACCCAGCAACGGCTCGGGTACACAGCTGTCATCGTTAGCCACGACATCCCCCAGGTGTTTGCCCTGGCCGATAGGATTGTCCTCTTAAACAAGGGGGAGCTGGACGTCTTTGATGACCCCGGTGATATAGGCACATCATCTAAACCTTCTATCCGCGAGTTTGCAGCCATGGAAGGTGATATTTTTACCGATAACCAACAGGAGAGGGTATGAAGGGATCCCGTCTTGAAACAGCTGTGGGTTTTTTTCTGGTCCTGGGGTTCTGTGCCCTGAGCTGGCTGGCCTTACAGCTGGGAGAACTGTCCTGGTTCAGTTCGGGGCGCACCTATATGCTGGCCGCCGAGTTTGAGAACGTCTCCGGTGTTAAAAATGGTGCCAGTGTTCAGGTCTCCGGCGTTCAGGTCGGCACAGTGCACACCTTGTCTTTAACCGATGAAGATCGGGCTCGAGTGGAGATGCGGCTTGACAAGACCGTCAAGGTGCCGGTCGACTCCATCGCCTCGGTGAAGTCTCAGGGGATTATCGGTGACAAGTTTATTCAGCTCACCCTTGGTTCTGACGAAAGCCTCTATGCTCCCGGAGAGGTGATTTTTGACACTGAATCTGCAGTGGATCTGGAATCACTTATCTCCAAGTTTGCCTTTGGGCAGGTGAAATAGGAACGATCTGTGAGAAGAACTTCAGCAAAGAGACTGTGGCAGCCTTTGCTACTGGCGATTGCCGGTCTCCTCGGCACAGTACCTGGGTACTGCACTGATGATACCGATTTTCTTTCAGATGATTTTTACGAATCTGAGACGGTGTACACCGGGGCCCGGGATCCCATTGAGCCGTTTAACCGGTTGATGTTTGAGTTTAACGACATCTCCTACACCTGGGTCGTTGATCCTGTTGCAAGGGGGTACAGCCAGCTGCTTCCCGGGGATCTCCGTGGCAGTATCGGCAACTTTTTCAGCAACCTCGGAGAACCGGTACGTGCCGTCAACTGCCTGCTGCAGGGGAGGGTCGAAGATGCCGGCCAGGTTGTTGGCAGGTTTTTTTTGAACACGGTATTCGGGGTGTTTGGCTTCGGCGATGCCGCCACCCGGGTGTTTAAGGTCGACCCGGTGTATGCCTCCCTGGGAGAGACCCTTGGGGTGTGGGGAATTGGCGATGGTTTTTATCTTGTTGTCCCGTTTTTCGGGGCATCGACCCTGCGTGATTTTACCGGCACTGTTGTTGACGGCTTTGCCATGACGTCCTGCTATCCGTGGTGGCCCAGTGATCCGGAGGCCAGTTTTGCCGTGTATTCGGGCAGAGAAGTAAACAGGGTATCCCTGCATCTCGGTGAGTATGAGGCGCTCAAAGATATCAGTTTTGACCCCTATGTGGCCATGCGCAACGCCTACTTCCAGTACAGGGAAAAACGCCGTAACTCAGGTGAAGAAGATCTCAGCGAGGAGAGGTGAGGAGATGACAAGGCGATTTCAGCAGTTTTTCGCAGCAATGCTGCTCGTTACCGGAATGCTGTGCCCCGGTGTGTTGTCGGCGGCTGCCCCTGACCCGACGCAACAGCTCAAGCCCTTTATTGACAAGATCACCTCTATTCTTGCCAGCAGCTCGTTCGAAAACGAATCCAGGCGTGATATCTGTCAGCGGGTCATTGATGTCGCTCCAGAGGGTTTTGACTTCAGGGAGATGTCCAAAAGAGTCCTGGGCAAGCAGTGGCGTGATCTCGATGCAAAGCAGCAGGAAGATTTTGTTGCGCTGTTCATGCGCCTGTTGCAGTGGGCCTATATCGGTAAAATCGAGGAGTATGCCGGGCAGAGCGTCGAGTTTGTTGATCAGCGTGTCCGCGGGAACCGGGCAGAGGTGAAAACCCTGCTGGTGGATGCTCAACGGACCGTTCCGGTCAGCTATATCATGCTTCTGAAAAAAGAGCAGTGGAAGGTCTATGATGTCGTGGTTGAGGGGGTCAGCCTGATTCGCAACTACATGGAGCAGTTCCGCGATATCCTTCGTACCGAAGGGTTTCCCGTACTTGTCGAGAAAATTAAGAAGAAGATTAACGAACTCGAGGCACAGGACAGAGCTGCCCCCAAAGCTTAGCTCGTTCTGCATCCGTCGGGAGTGGCTCTGCCTGTCCTCCCGGCGGGGTGGCGCCTGTTTGCCTGATCTTGCCCTTTATCCTGGATGTTTCTTCTGAAGAATTCTTTTTTTTTCATGGTCGTTCTTGTTTTTTTCGGGTAACTTTTGTAGTTTGTCATTCTTTTTTTGAGATGTGGGGCTCAACTGTGCCGATAGCTTTTCACGAAATATCCTCTTCTGGGAGTTCTTATCTGCTTGAGAAGATTCCAGGAATCGGCACTGATGAAGGCGTTCAGTTACTGGGTAGGGTTCGTGCCGAGTGCGTGCTGCGACGAAAAGACGGGGCCACCGTCACCTGCCAGGGAGAGTTACAGGCACAGGTCGAACTGCTCTGCGACAGATGTCTGACTGCCTTTAGCCATCGCATACACACAGAGGTCAGCGCCCTGTTTCGCCTCGTAGCGGTTGCGGCACCGGAAGAACATGAGCGGCAATGCTCCCGGGCGGATCTCGATACTGTTGAGCTCGAGACACCGGCTCTTGACCTGGACGATTTTTTCCGCCAGCAGTTGTTGCTGGCCATACCGGTCTCCAGGCTGTGCAGTGAAGAGTGCCGGGGGCTCTGCCCCCGGTGTGGCTGTAACAACAATAGAACGACCTGTAACTGCGCTGCCTCTGCCAGTGATTCGCCCTTTGCTGTGCTTGGGCGACTGCAGCGGCAACCATAACCTGAAAAAACGACAAAACACGCTGTCAGGCGAAACCTGACCTGGCGTCAAGAGTACTGGAGGAAAGAGCAATGGCCTTGCCAAAGAGAAGACATTCACGTTCCCGGACCCGGCTTCGTCGATCCCATGATGCCCTGACCGGCCCTGCTGTCGGCAGCTGCCCCGAGTGCGGTGAACCGAAAATGCCGCATCAGTTGTGCAGCGGCTGCGGCGTGTACAAGGGCAAGAATATCATTCATCTTGAGGATGAGCTGGGCTAGGCCTCTGTCGTGCAAATAGCCCTTGATGCCATGGGCGGCGACCGCGGCACTGATCTGCTCATTCGTGGCGCCCTTGCGGCAATCTCTGAAAATAAGGATCTTGGTGTTACCCTGCTGGGGCCGGTTGACCATCTCAAGGCACGCCTGGATGCGCTTGACAACGGCTGGCAGGACAGATATCGCGGGTTGTTGCTGGAGCAGGCCGCTGAGGTCGTTGACATGCATGAGTCGCCCGTGGATGCGGTGCGCCGCAAAAAGAATTCCACGGTCATGGTTGGCTTCGACCTTATCCGCCAGGGACGTGCTGATGCCCTGGTTTCGGCGGGCAACTCCGGGGCAACCCTGGCCGCTGCCATCCGTAAACTGGGACGTCTGCCAGGGATTTCCCGCCCTGGCCTTGCCAGTTTTTTCCCGACCCTGAAAAAACCTGTCATGCTGATGGACGTCGGTGCCAATGTTGACTGCCGGCCCGCTCATCTTGTCGAGTTTGCGGTCATGGCTGCCTCATGTTCACGGTTGCTGCTACGCAGGCAAAACGAACCCAGGGTGGGGCTACTCAGCAATGGCGAGGAAACCAGCAAGGGGAACGCCCAGGTCAAGGAGGCCCATGACCTGTTGCGCAATTCATCGCTGAACTTTATCGGCAACGTCGAAGGTCGTGATGTCTATAAAGGGGATGTCGATGTCATTGTCTGTGACGGCTTTGTCGGTAATACCTGCCTGAAGGTCAGTGAAGGGCTTGCCGAAGCCGCCGGCAAGATGCTCAAGCAGGAAATTATGAAGAGCTGGCGGGCAAAACTGGGGTATCTGCTCATCCGGCGAGCCTTTAATGCCTTCCGTAAAAAGGTTGATTATGCTGAATATGGAGGAGCGCCGCTGCTCGGGATAAACGGTGTCGCCATTATCTGTCATGGTACCTCTGACTCGGTTGCCATCAAGAATGCCATTGAGGTGGGGGCGAGCATGTCTCGTCTGCGTGTCAACGAGGCCATCCTTGAGACCCTGAATGCTTGGCAGAAAGGAGGGAAGCGACCATGAACCGGGCGGTGGTACTTGGCACCGGTTTTGCGGTTCCTGAGCGATGCCTGACCAATCATGACCTGGCGGCCATGGTGGAGACCTCGGACGAGTGGATTGTTGCCCGTACCGGCATTCGTGAACGCCGCATCGCCGGCAAGGGCGAGTTCAACTATCAGCTCGGTGCCAGGGCAGGGCAACAGGCCCTTGACGCTGCTGGAATCGAGGCGGCAGAGGTGGACGTGATCATTGTCGCCACCCTGTCTTCGCACATGCTCATGCCCTCGACAGCCTGCTTCGTGCAGATGGAGCTGGGGGCAGTCAATGCCTTTGCCTTTGACATCAATGCCGCCTGTTCCGGTTTTCTCTACGGTCTGGATCAGGTAAACCGCTATATCCAAAGTGATCCGAGCCTGAAAATTTTGCTCATCGGCTCGGAGACGATGTCGGCGCGGGTCAACTGGGAGGACCGTAACACCTGTGTCCTCTTTGGTGACGGGGCAGGGGCTGTGGTGCTTGGTGCCAGCGAAGATGCCCGTGGAATTTTTGGCTCGGCCCTGTTTACCGATGGCAACCTGTGGCCGCTGCTCTACGCTGAAGGCCCCTTGAGTCTCAATCCGGATCTGTGTCCGGAAGAGCCCAGCAGAAGCGAGATCCATATGCGCGGCCGCGAGGTATTCAAACACGCTGTCCGTGCCATGGACGAGGCCATCACCCGCCTGCTCGCCCAGCATAACATGGGGCTGGAGGAGGTGAACCTGGTGATCTCGCATCAGGCCAACGTCCGGATTCTCCACAAGCTTGTCGAACGACTGGGGTTACCGGAGGAGAAGTTCTTTATGAATGTCGATAAGTATGGGAATACCTCTGCCGCCAGCATCCCCATCGCCTTGCATGAGGCCAACGCTCAGGGGCGGCTTACCCGAAATGATATCGTGCTCTTCTGCGCCTTTGGCGGCGGCTTCACCTGGGGGTCGCTGCTGATGCGCTGGTAGACAGCTGCAAGGAGAAAGGATTGTGGATTATTTCCTGACAGAAGAACAACAGATGATCGTCGATACAGCGCGGGAGATTACCGAGGAGAAGATCATCCCCATACGCGCCGAGCTTGACGAAAAGAATGCATTTCCCACGGCCCTGTTGGAAGACATCGCCAAAGCAGACCTGTTCGGTCTTTTTATTCCTGAGGAGTATGGTGGTTTTGGTGGTGGATGCTTTGAGGTCTGTCTGGCCCTGGAGCAGTTTGCCAGGGGCTGTGTCGGCGTGGCCACCAGCTATGCCGCTTCGGCACTGGGAATCTACCCGGTCATGCTCGCCGGCTCTGCCGCCTTAAAAGAGCGGTATCTGCCTGATATTGCAGAAGGCAAACAGTGGGCAGCCTTTGGCCTGACCGAAGCCAATGCAGGCAGTGATGCCTCCGGGGTACAGACAACTGCTGTTGAGGACGGCGATTCCTGGGTGCTCAACGGCACCAAGCAGTGGATCACCAATGGCGGTGAGGCGCAGGTGTACACCATTGTCGCCATTACTGATCCTGACAAGGGTGCCCGAGGCGCATCCCTTTTCGTGGTCGAGGATGGTGATCCCGGCTTTGGCTATGGCAAAAAAGAGGACAAGATGGGCATTCGCTCCTCTGCCACCCGTGAGCTGATCATGAAAGATTGCCGCATTCCCAAAGACCGGCTCATTGGTCGGCGCGGCACCGGATTCATCACGGTCATGAAGACCCTTGACCTGTCCAGGCCCGGTATTGCCGCGCTTGGCGTTGGCCTTGGCCAGGCAGCCCTGGACGAGGCGGTCATCTATGCCAAACAGCGGCAGCAGTTTAACCGGCCGGTCATCGCCTTTCAGGCGGTACAGCACATGCTCGCTGATATGGCCATCCAGGTCGAGGCTGCCAGAGGTCTGGTCTACGGTGCTGCCCGTCATATTGACAGCCACCCGAAAAATATGAGCAAGGTGTCCTCCATGAGCAAGGTCTTTGCCACGGACATGGCCATGAAGGTCACCACTGACGCCGTGCAGGTGCTCGGTGGATATGGATACATGAAGGAGTATCCGGTGGAAAAGATGATGCGTGATGCCAAGATCTTGCAGATCTATGAGGGGACCAACCAGGTTCAGCGCAACGTCATCGGTCAGGAACTCAACAAAGAGTATTCCCGGTAAGGTTTCCATGCGAATCATCGTCTGTCTCAAACAGGTGCCAGATGCCAGGAATGTACGGCTGGATCCGGCTACCAACACCTTGGCCCGGGAAGGGGTGGAGTCGATCATGAACCCCTATGACCGCCATGCCCTGGAAGAGGGGGTCTGCCTTAAAGAGGTGCACGGTGGCGAGGTGATTGCCCTGACCATGGGGCCTCCCCAGGCAGAGGTGATGCTGCGCGAGGCCATTGCCTGTGGTGCTGATGAGGGTGTCCTGGTGTCTGACCGAGCCTTTGCCGGCGCCGATACCTGGGCCACCAGCTACACCCTGGCCAGGGCCATCGAAACTCTTGGCGGTTGCGACCTGATTCTCTGTGGCAAGCAGGCGATCGATGGCGATACAGCTCAGGTTGGTCCCGGGATTGCGGCGCGTATCGGCATCCCCTTTGTCACCTGTGTGCAGAAGACCAGGACGTCGGATGCCACCAGTATCAGTGTCGAACGGATGATGGATGACGGTTTTGATCTGGTGCGCCTGCCATTGCCGGCGCTGCTCACTGTGGTCAAGGATGTCAATGAGCCCCGGGTTGCCTCTCTCAAGGGCAAGATGAAGGCAAAAAAGGCAGTGATCCGCACCTTGAACGCCGGTGATATCGGCGCCGAAGCCACCAGCATTGGCCTGGCTGGTTCGCCCACCCAGGTGGTGCGGGTCTTTGCCCCTGAGGTGAAAAAAGACCGGCAGATCTTCTCGGGCAGTGCCGAGGAACAGGTCGAGCAGCTGCTTGCCTGTCTGGGAGACCGGATCAATCCCTGACTCTTGGAGTATGGCTGCGAGTCAATGGTCCCGACGATGACCTCCACATGGAGAAGCAACATGCCGATACCCGTTAACTGCCTGTCAGCTGATGTTTACCCGGTGAGCGGAGCCGTAACATATGCTCAAGATTGATCATGACCTGTGTATCAGCTGCGGTGTCTGCGAGTCTGCCTGCGCCTTTGCGGCCCTGGAGCTTGACGCCGACGGAACCGTCCAGCTTGGCGACACCTGTACCCTGTGTGGCGCCTGTACCGAGGTCTGTCCGGCAGGGGCCCTGACCATCGAGGAAACAGGGGTCAACAAGCAGGCAGATTTCACGGCCTGGACAGGGATATGGGTGTTTGCCGAGTGCCGTCATGGCCTGTTGGCACCGGTCAGCTTCGAGCTGCTGGGCATCGGCAGGACATTGGCAGATACCCGCTGTACCTCGCTGAGCGTGGTGCTCATTGGCAACCGGGTCGGGACTCATGCCCAGGAGCTGATTGCCGCCGGTGCTGACAAGGTCTTTCTTGTTGACCATCCGGAGCTGGAGCAGTTCCGTGAAGATGTCTATGGCCAGATCCTGGTGGACCTGGTAGAGAAGAATCGCCCCGAGGTGATCCTTGCCGGAGCCACTGCCATTGGACGCTCGGTGATTCCCATGGCAGCTACCCTGCTCGATGCCGGTCTCACTGCTGACTGTACCCGACTGGAGATCAGGGCTGAAGATGGTATGCTGCTGCAGACCCGGCCCGCCTTTGGCGGCAACATTATGGCCACCATCGAGTGTCCCCGCTCCAGACCGCAGATGGCAACGGTACGGCCTAAGGTGATGGCGCCTGCCGAGCCGGATACCTCGCGGACAGGTACGGTGGTCACTGTCGACCCTGCCCCGGAGCTGCTCACCTCGAAGATCGAGGTGCTGGAGTCGGTCCAGAGCGATACCGAGCAGGTGAATATTCAGGAGGTCGATGCCTTGGTTTCCGGGGGCCGGGGCCTGGAGTCGGAAAAGGGCGTCGCCCTGCTGCAGGAGCTGGCCAAGGAACTGGGGGCGTCGGTGTCGGCATCGCGGGCAGCCGTGGATGCGGGCTGGTTCTCCTACCCGCACCAGGTCGGGCAGACCGGCAAGACAGTCTGTCCAAAACTCTATATTGCCTGCGGCATCTCCGGCGCTGTCCAGCATGCTGTCGGCATGCAGGCCGCCGAGATCATCGTCGCCATAAACCGTGACCCCAGGGCGCCTATCTTTGATATCGCCGACTATGGCATCGTCGGTGACCTGTTCGAGGTGGTGCCACTGCTCACGAAAAAGATACGGGAGGCAAAAAATGCAGCTTGAAGGCAGGGTAGCGCTGATCACTGGCGGCAGCCGAGGGATTGGCAGGGCCATCTCTGCACGGTTTGCTGCCATGGGCGCGGTGGTTGCCGTCAACTACGTCGGCAACCATGCAGCGGCAGAGAAGACCTGCGAGCAGATTCGCGGGCAGGGGGGGACAGCGGTTCCTGTCCGGTTCAATGTCGGCAGCCTCGAAGAGGTGCAGACGGCCCTGAAAGAGATAACCGCCACCTGCGGCCCTGTGGAGATCCTGGTCAACAATGCCGGTATTACCCGTGATGGCCTGAGCGCCATGCTGAAGGAGGCGGACTGGGATAGTGTCCTTGACACCAACCTCAAGGGTGCTTTTCTCTGTTGCAAGGCGGTGATGCGGACCATGATGAAAAAGCGCTGGGGCAGGATTATTAATATCGGCTCTGTCATCGGCGCAACCGGCAATGCCGGCCAGGTCAACTATGCTGCTGCCAAGGCCGGCCTCACCGGCCTGACCAAATCGCTGGCCAGGGAGCTGGCACCCCGGGGGATTACGGTGAACTGCATCGCCCCGGGCTATGTGATTACCGAGATGACAGAACAGCTGAGCGAGGATATCCGTGAAGAGCTGAAAACGCGGATACCGCTGGGCACACTCGGGACCCCCGAGCAGATTGCCGCCTGTGCGGCCTTTCTTGCCTCGGAGGATGCCGCCTATGTTACCGGGCAGACCCTTCACGTTAACGGCGGCATGTACATGGGCAATTAACCGTCTGGGCAGCCGCGGCTGCCACAGGCAACGGCCGGCATGGAAACCTGCCGGCATTTTATGAACAAACGAACGAAGAACTCAGGAGAATAACAATGGCCGTAGATGCAAAAATGATCGATATTATTGTGGAGCAGCTCAGCGTCGACAAAGAGAAGGTGGTTCCTGGCGCAAGCTTTGTGGATGATCTTGGCGCTGATTCACTGGACCAGGTGGAGCTGATCATGGCCATGGAAGAGGAATTTGATGTGGAAATTCCCGATGAGGATGCCGAAAAGATCATCACTGTCAAGGACGCCATCGAGTATGTGAAGAAAATTCAGGGATAATACCCTGGAACGGTAAAAGGATGAAACGGTGAAGAGACGGGTCGTTGTTACCGGGGTCGGCCTGGTCACCCCGCTGGGGACAGGCACTGAAAAGACATGGGAGGCGCTGATCAGCGGAAAAAGCGGTATTGGCCCCATCAGCAGGTTCGATGCCGACGGGTTTGCCTCGCAGATTGCCGCAGAGGTCCGTGATTTCAACGCCGAGGACTGGTTTGAGAGGAAACAGGCCAAGAACCTCGACCTCTTTGTCCAGTACGCTGTTGCCGCCGCCGAGATGGCTTGGCAGGACAGTGGCCTGACTATCACCGGGGGCAATGCCGACAGGGTCGGAACCATCACCGGTTGCGGCCTTGGTGGTCTGCCCACCATCGAGGAGTACCATGGTGTGCTGCTCGACCGCGGCCCCCGGCGGGTGACGCCCTTTTTCATCCCCCGGGTCATCCCCAATATGCCTTCAGGGCATATCTCCATGCGCCTTGGCTGCAAGGGGGTCAACCTTGCCCTGTCCACCGCCTGCGCTGCCGGGACCCATGCCGTTGGCGAGGCATATCGGCATATTTGCTACGGCGATTGTGATGCTGTTGTTACCGGCGGCGCCGAGTCGGTGATCAGCCCCCTGGCTGTGGGCGGATTCAGTGCGATGAAGGCGCTCTCCACCCGTAATGATGATCCCCAGGCAGCTTCCCGGCCTTTTGATCGGGAGCGTGATGGCTTTGTCATCTCCGAAGGGGCCGGCATGCTGATTCTCGAAGAGCTGCAGTCGGCACTGCAGCGAGGTGCCACCATCTATGCCGAGATTATCGGGTATGGACAGAGCAGTGATGCCTACCATATCGCGGCGCCACCCGATAATGGCGAAGGTGCGGTACGCTGCATGGCCATGGCCATGGCCGATGCCGGTATCGGTGCTCACCAGGTGGAGTATATCAATGCCCACGGGACCTCGACGCCGGCCAATGACCGTTGTGAAACCATTGCCATCAAAACTGTCTTTGGGGAACATGCCCACAGGCTGGCAATCAGCTCCACCAAGTCGATGACTGGCCACATGCTCGGCGCTGCCGGGGGCATCGAATCGGTGTTTACCGCCCTGACCCTCCATCACCAGTGCATCCCGCCGACTGTCAACCTGGAACATCCAGACCCGGACTGCGACCTGGACTATGTCCCGAAAACCGCCCGCAGGCAGGAGGTGGAGGTGGCCTTGTCCAACTCCTTTGGCTTTGGCGGCACCAACGCAACGATCGTCATGCGTCGTTTTTCATCGTAACCCACAGGAGGCCTGCCATGCACGTTGCCATCGGCAGTGATCATGGGGGATATGCCCTGAAAACGCAGGTGGCCGAGTGGCTCACCGCCATGGGGCATACTGTCGAAGATCTTGGCTGCTTTGCTGAACATTCCGTGGATTATCCGGAGTTTGCAGCAGCAGTCTGTGATGCCGTGGTTGATGGACGTTGCCACCGTGGTATCCTGATCTGCGGCACAGGCATTGGCATGTCCATGGCCGCCAACCGCAGGGCCGGGATACGGGCGGCCCTCTGCCATGAGGCCTGTACCAGCCGTCTCAGCAGAGAGCATAACGACGCCAATGTGCTGTGCCTGGGGGCCCGGGTGCTTGGCCCCGAGGTGGCCCGCGACATCGTGACAACCTGGATGCAGTCAGCCTTTGCCGGTGGCCGTCATGTCCGGCGTATTCAGGCCTTTGACTGAAAGGCAACCAGAGACGGCAGTTGCTTACCGGTGCTTTTGCACCATAATGCCTCAGGAATAACGGATATGGTTGTGTTGCACAAGCAGGACCCTGCCGTTTTTGCCAGCCTCTGCCGGGAGCTGGAGCGACAGACAGACCAGCTCGAGCTGATCGCCTCGGAGAACAGCGTTTCTCCAGCCGTGCTCGAGGCCCAGGGCTCGATTTTTACCAACAAGTATGCGGAAGGCTATCCTGGGCGTAGGTACTACAACGGCTGCCAGTTTACCGATGAGGTGGAACGGCTTGCCATTGCGCGGGCCAAGACCCTGTTTCATGCCGAGTATGCCAATGTTCAGCCGCATTCAGGCAGCCAGGCCAACATGGCAGCCTATTTTGCCCTGCTTAAACCCGGTGACACGGTGCTGGGCATGGACCTTGCCCATGGCGGCCACCTGACCCACGGCTCTCCGGTGAGTTTTTCCGGCAAGCTCTATCGTTTTGTCGCCTACGGTGTGCACCCGGACAGTGAGCGCCTCGACATGGATGCCGTTGAGGATCTTGCCCTGAAAGAGCGGCCAAAGCTGATAGTTGTCGGTGCCAGTGCCTATCCCCGCATCTATGACTTTGCCAGGTTCAGGGCAATAGCCGACAAGGTTGGCGCTGCCCTCATGGTCGATATGGCCCATTTTGCCGGACTGGTGGCCGCCGGGGTGCATCCTTCGCCTGTCCCCTATGCCGACGTTGTCACCTCGACAACCCATAAAACCCTGCGCGGTCCCCGGGGCGGGCTGATCCTTGCCAGGGAAGCATACGCAAGACAGCTCAGTGCTGCCATATTTCCCGGTATTCAGGGTGGCCCCTGCATCCATATTATCGCGGCCAAGGCCGTTGCCCTGCAGGAGGCCCTGAGCCCCGATTTCGTCACCTATCAGCGGCAGGTCGTAAAAAATACGGCAGAACTGGGGGCCCAGCTTGTCGAGCGTGGCTATCGCCTGGTCTCCGGCGGTACTGACAATCATCTCCTGCTGGTGGACCTGACCTCCAGACAGGTCACCGGTCAGGAGGCTGCTGACCTGCTGGAAGAGGCCGGATTGACGGTCAACAAGAACGCCATCCCCTTTGATCCGAGGCCGCCTGCAACGACCTCAGGGATCCGCCTCGGCACGGCAGCGATCACCACTCGCGGCCTTGCCGAGGCGCAAATGAAGGAGATCGCCACCTGGATAGACCGGGTGCTCACCAGCCGCTCGCCCCGGGAAAATGCTGTCATCAGAGAGGAGGTCAGAGAGATGTGTGCGCAATATCCTTTGTACAGGGAGCTGGCCGCTGAGCTCGGGCAGGCAGGGGTATGAAGTGTCCCTACTGCGACCAGCTCGATAACCGTGTCATTGACTCCCGGCTGAACAAGGACAAGACTATCACCCGCAGACGCAGGGTCTGTGCCGCCTGTGACCAGCGCTTCACCACCTATGAGCGCATTGAGTTGATGCTGCCCATGCTGGTGAAAAAGGACGGTCGCCGCGAACCCTGGGATCGTGGCAAGATGGTCTCTGGTCTCGAAAAGGCCTGTGAGAAGCTCACGGTGAGCGTCACGGAAATCGATACCTTTGTCGACGCCATCGAGCAGAAACTTCAGGACTGGAGTGGCAAGGAGATTGCCACCACCCAGATCGGCGAGTGGGTGATGGAGGCACTGCCCCGCCTCAACGAGGTTGCCTATGTCCGGTTTGCCTCGGTGTACCGGGAATTTCGCGATGTGAACGAGTTCATGGACGAGCTGAAATCGTTTATCGGCGAGCGGGTGCAGGAGCATAAATGAGTGGCGCCTCCCACGACGAGCGCTTCATGGAGCTGGCCCTGGCCGAGGCCCGCAAGGGTGCCGGCCGCACCTCGCCCAACCCCCTGGTCGGGGCAGTTATCGTCTGCGATGACCAGGTCGTTGCCAGGGGGTATCATCACCGCGCCGGGAGTGCCCATGCCGAGATCAATGCCCTTGCCGAGGCCGGTCCGGCTGCTGTTGGCGCAACCCTGTATGTCACCCTCGAACCCTGCAACCATACCGGCCGCACCCCTCCCTGTTCCGAGGCGATCATCACCAGTGGTATTCGTCGGGTAGTCTTCGGGCTGCGTGACCCCAACCCTCTGGCCGGTGGCGGTGTGGAACGGCTCAGGCAGGCCGGTCTTGACGTGCATGGCCCGGTGCTGGAGTCTCGCTGCCGCGAGTTGAACTTTCCCTTTCTCAAGCATGTCGCCACTGGCCTGCCCTGGGTAATCATGAAGGCCGGCATGAGCCTGGATGGTCGTATCAGTTACCGGCAGGGCAGCGGCGGTGCCATCACCGGTCCTGCTGCCCATGAGCGGGTCCATCAGATACGCGATGTCGCTGATGCTCTACTTGTTGGCCGTGGCACAGTGGCGGCTGATAATCCCAGCCTGACAACGCGCCTACCCGGGGGTGCTGGTGGCCGTGATCCCCTTCGGGTTATCCTCGACACCAGGCTGCGACTTTCCCCTGAGGCCCGACTCCTGCACCAGGAGTCATCAGCGCCTACCTGGGTATTCTGTGGCGAAGCAGCGCCTGCTGAGCGGGCAGCGGCACTGAGTGCCCAGGGTGCGGTTGTCCACCGGGTTGCCACTTCGGCAAACGGCCTTGATCTTGGCGCTGTCTTCCGGAAACTTGGCAGCGCAGGGATACAGTCGGTGCTCGTCGAGGGTGGTGCTGCCGTCCATGGCGCTATGCTTCGTGAAGGCCTTGTTGATCAGGCCATGCTCTTTCTTGCCCCGTTCTTCATCGGTGAGGCCGGTACTCCCCTGATTCGCGGCGCACTGAGTCCTTCCCCGGAAGCCGTCTTACCAGCCCTCCGGGATGTCAGGGTTGAGCAGGTTGGTGACGACCTGCTGGTCACTGGGCTGATCCGTCGGCCCTGAAGCTGGTTGGCCGATGGCCCAGCTTTCTGGATGCCGGCCTTCGCCGGAATGACAGAGAGGGGTGGCGCAATGTCGGGTGTAGTGAACGAGGCCACAGTGCCGTCATCCCGGGCCTGGATCCAGAAAAGGCGGCCAACCCTGCAAGTATTTGCAACCCCCTATCCACGATTGTCAAAATGAAGCAGCCCGCCGTGTATATCCTGGCCAGCAAGAAAAATGGGACACTCTATGTTGGTGTGACATCGAATCTTGCCAAACGGGTCTGGGAGCACAAAAACGATGTTGGTAAAGGGTTTACCCGTCGATACCAGGTACACCGCCTGGTCTGGTACGAAGTACACGAAGGTATGGAAGCGGCCATTACCAGGGAAAAACGGATAAAAGGCTGGCAACGGAAGTGGAAAATTGCATTGATAGAACAACAGAATCCGGACTGGGTTGACCTGTATGACACACTGGTTTGATGGAGGGAAAAAGTACTGCCAGCGTGTTAAAGGGATTTCCTGGATGCCGGCTTTCGCCGGAATGACAAATTGCTGTCATCCCGGGCTTGACCCGGGATCCATAAAGGTTGGGGCTTACCGGAAAGTTTCGCTTCCCTGGATGCCGGCTTTCGCCGGAATGACAAGAGAAGTGCCACAATGACGCAGCATCGTCATCCCGGGCTTGACCCGGGATCCATAAAGGTCGGGGCTTTGCCGGGAACTTCCGTTTCCTGGATGCCGGCCTTCGCCGGAATGACAAGAGAGGTGGCGGAATGTCGAGTGTAGTGAACGAGGGCACAGTGCTGTCATCCCGGGCTTGACCCGGGATCCATAAAGGTTGGGGCCTTACCGGGAAGTTCGGTTTCCCTGGATTCCGGCTTTCGCCGGAATGACAGAGGGGTGCCACAATGACGCAGTGCCGTCATCCCGGGCTTGACCCGGGATCCATAACGGTTGGGCCTTACCGGGAACTTCCGCTTCCCTGGATGCCGGCTTTCGCCGGAATGACGAATTGCTGTCATCCCGGGCTTGCCCCGGGATCCAGAAAAGGTTGGGGCTTTGCCGGGAACTTCCGCTTCCTGGATGCCGGCTTTCGCCGGAATGACAGAGAAGTGTGGCGAGGGCAGCATCGTCATCCCGGGCTTGACCCGGGATCCATAAAGGTTGGGGCGTTACCGGGAAGTTCGGCTTCCCTGGATTCCGGCTTTCGCCGGAATGACGCAGTGCTGTCATCCCGGGCCTGACCCGGGATCCAGAAAGGTTGGGCCTTACCGGGAAGTTCCGTTTTCTGGATTCCGGCCTTCGCCGGAATGACAAGAGAAGTGCCACAATGACGCAGTGTCGTCATCCCGGGCTTGCCCCGGGATCCATAAAGGTTGGGGCGTTACCGGAAAGTTCCGCTTCCCTGGATTCCGGCTTTCGCCGGAATGACGAATTGCTGTCATCCCGGGCCTGACCCGGGATCCATAAAGGTTGGGGCTTACCGGGAAGTTCGGCTTCCCTGGATTCCGGCTTTCGCCGGAATGACAGAGAGAGGTGCCACAATGACGAATTGTCGTCATCCCGGGCTTGCCCCGGGATCCATAAAAGGTCGGGCGGGGCCTTACCGGGAAGTTCGGCTTCCTGGATTCCGGCCTTCGCCGGAATGACAAATTGCTGTCATCCCGGGCTTGCCCCGGGATCCATAGAGGTTGGGGCCTTACCGGGAAGTTCAGCTTCCTGGATTCCGGCTTTCGCCGGAATGACGAATTGTCGTCATCCCGGGCTTGACCCGGGATCCATAGAGGTCGGGACGTTATCGGAAAGTTCGGCTTCTCTGGATGCCGGCTTTCGCCGGAATGACAGAGAGGGGTAGCGGAATGTCGGGTGTGGTGAACGAGGCCACAGCATCGTCATCCCGGGCTTGCCCCGGGATCCATAGAGATTGGGCCTTACCGGAAAGTTCCGCTTCCTGGATGCCGGCTTGCCCCGGAATGACAGAGAGCTGTCGGAATGACAAAGGGGGGCGTCCTGTTCTTGATAGCTGGAGATATACAAAAATATCGAAAAGTTAAATGTCATACTCTTTTACTTTTGCCCGTTGATCTGCTACGCTGACACATAAGACTATTTTTTTCCTGCATACTCTGCACAAGGAGGGTTTTATGCAACACAGGCTACTCATCCTTTTAACAATTTTCTGGGCGTCAGGTGCCTGGGCCGGCAACAACGCTGGCGGTGCCTTTACTACCTGGCCGGATACCGGGCAGAGCACATGCTACGATAACAGTGGTGAAATTCCCTGTCCGCAGGAAGGTGAGGCATTTTACGGCCAGGACGCCCAGTACCAGGGGCCGGTTCGTTCCTATACCAAACTGGATAGCAGTGGCAATCCATTGCCGGAAGATGCTACGAGCTGGGTTATGGTGCGCGACAATGTGACCGGTCTGATCTGGGAGGTAAAGGAGAACGGCGATGGAACTGCAGAGTACAGTAACCCCCATGACGCCGACAACACCTATACCTGGTGTGATACCAATCCTGATACCAACGGCGGTGACCAGGGCACCTGCGGCGATCATGACACCGAGGAGTTTATCAATGCCTTGAACAGCGCTAACTTTGGCGGCTACAATGACTGGCGGCTGCCCACCATCAAAGAGCTGGCAACCCTTGTTGACTACGCCAAATACAATCCGGCCATTGATACGGCCTTTTTCCCTGATACACACTCGGCCACTTACTGGTCGGCTACTACTCTCGCGCTCGATACCAGCTTCGCATGGAACGTGCATTTCGACTACGGCTACGACGGCAGCCTCAATAAGTCGTACAGCAACCATGTGCGCGCTGTTCGCGCCGGACAGTAGGTTGATACTTGGAACCTTTGGCTCTTTTGCGGGGTGCTGCTTATGGCGCGTTATGAGCATTTACCAATCTATAAAAAGGGAATGGAACTGGCTGGTTATCGTGAGCATTGCGTCCGCGGTTTCAGCCGGTATCATTACATACAGTGAGGAAACATATGAAACAGAATAGACATGTACTGCTGTCCCTGCTGACATACCGTTCCTGCATATGCGGCATGTATTGATAATGGTGACGGCACGGTCACGGATACGGCAACCGGGTTGATGTGGGCACAGGCCAGTGCTGATACTGACAACGATGGAACCCCTAATAAGATGAGCTGGCAAGAGGCCCTGGCCTGGTGTGAAAACCTTGAACTGGCAGGGTATACCGACTGGCGGCTCCCCAATATCAATGAGCTGCGCTCCCTTGTCGATGACTCCAGATATAATCCGGCCATCGATACCACCTTTTTCCCTGATACACGCTCGGCCTATTACTGGTCGGCGACTACTCGCGCGGGCTATGCCAGCAGCGCATGGTACGTGCATTTCGGCAGCGGCTACGGCGGCCTCAGCTACCATAAGTCGGCCTACTACCGTGTGCGCGCTGTTCGCGCCGGACAGTCTTCGGTAATTGGGCCATTGGATCCTTTGAGTATTTCCCTTTCCGCGACGACGGTGGCGCCAGGCAATACGCTTACCCTGCAGGGAGAAGGGTTTACTGCCAATGGAAGTATCGAGTTAACCTTTATACATCCTGATACAAGTGCCTCAACAACCACAGTACAGGCTGATTCCTACGGATATCTGGAGTATCAGTGGCAGGTACTGCCGCAAAGCGAGGAAGGGCAATATACAGTTACGGCAAGAGATGTTACTACTGATCGTTATACCTCACCATTATCCTACACTGTAGACCAGGGTGTCACCATTGTAACCGGAGTGTACAGGGCTGCCAATGTGGGGGTGATTGGCAATGAATTTTCCCTTTGGATGGATATCTCTGTTGATGGTCAGGCAACTGCTGATTTTTGCAATCAGTACAGCACTGAAATAACCGGTACCGACGGTATGCCGGTGACAACCCTGGGCTGTGAGCATCAGGGTGCAGGAACCTATGTACCAAACTCCTCTCGTTATAAATTCACTTTTCGTATAGTGCCAACAGGACATGCTGCCTGGTTTGAAGGTGGCAAGATGACCTTTATTGATAAGAGTAACCCTGCGATAAGGCATGAAGTTAGGGGCCTTGGACAGCTGGATATTTATGGCACCACCTTTGATATGCGCTACCATGCCTGGAAGTTTGAAAATGCACACTGGACTGTGCCTCAAAATTTGATAGTTGGTTTTAGTGATTTTCCCCAAAATGAATATGCCTGGTTGATTGATAGTCTTAAAAAATTCCTGCCTAAGGAAAAAATCGGTGCACTGATTACAGATTTTGGTGAATTTAATATTTATCATTTGGGTTTTGTTCCTGTTTTACCTTATTATGATTCTGCTAATGGGGGCTGTTTTGGCATGGCAACGGTTGCCATTGCCAACTTTATCCATGATGGTGCGACCTGGGGCATGGGAGGTTTGGAAGATTTTGATGATGAGATTAATGCCTTCTGGCCCACAGGAGCAACCCAGGCAGCCGGACCATTCAAGCCCCTTGATGATCAAGTAGGAAAGTACAACTGGAATGTACAGTCAGCCAAAAAAATTATGTACTATCATGCCGCTCAGGAGTACTTCAAAGGAGGTTCTCATGGCGTAGGTTCTATGGAGAACAAAGATTTTTTCCCAGATTCTCGATTAGAAACACTAAAAAAAGGAAGACCTATTTCTTTTGGATTTCGTTTGGCTGAGGGGAGTCATCGAGTAGCAATTGTACAGGCAATTACCTTAAATGGGTGCGATTTTTATACTGTCTGGGACAACAATCAACCTCTAAATCCAGAAAGAGAGTACAGTCCATACCAGCAGTGGGTCGTAACTAATCCAGGAGGAATGTATAAAAAATTAGGTAATGGTACGTCGATTTATCGGGTCAACAAAACAGATGGGTCTTTGAGCAAGAGAATGTACGATATTAAAAAGGCCTTTATTATTTCTCCAGACCAAGAATCAGATACCTTCAATATTTATAACCTGCGAAACGATAAACTGGCCAGCCAGCAAAAGAAAGAATCTGGTGACGGGAAAAGGGACTCGGAAAACCAGGTACGAAACGACCATCCTGACCATATTGTTATTCAGACGCTGGGTATAAATGTTGACAGTGTACAAACCACCGGCGGCCAGCCTGTTCCTTTGATTCCCAACGGGTCACTTGAGACCGACGACAGTGCTGTTATTGTAACAACTACTGGTGGTATGTACAATGCCATCTATCTGCCGGTTACCAATGATTACCGCATGGACATAACCAAGCAGGAAGATATTGACAATCCAAAGATCTATATAAAATTTGGCCAGACCAACGGCCAGGTCAAACAACGTCACCATGATGATCTTGGCCTGCCTGTTGGTGCTGCAACACAGATGTATTTTCAGGTTGGACGCACCAACAGCGATATGCAGGTGCATGTGATTGGCGGTGCGGCACAGGATCCGGTTTTTGAAGGTCTTGCTACGCCGCCGTTGTTGCCGCCGGTTAACTTTCGCGGCCTGTATCAGGCAGACGGTGTGCGGCTGAACTGGAGCACTCCGGAAGATCCTGCCTTTGATCATGTGGTGGTGGTACGTAAAGAAGGCGGATATCCTGCCTCACCTGCAGATGGAGAGGTGCTCTATTCAGGGACTGGTGAAGAAATACTGGATACAAATGCTCAGCAAAATCATCTCCATTTTTACAGTGCGTTCAGTGTAGATGGCAGCGGAGATCCATCAGAAGCGGTCAATCTGTGGATTGATACCCGTAAATACAGCATTGAAGGAACTGTAAGCAAGACCGACGGCACTCCGCTGTCTGGTGTGTTGCTCGAACTGCAGGGACCGGATGTTGAAAGCCAGTATACGGCAGTTACCGGCCCGGATGGACGATACACCATTGCCAATATTCAAAATAATCCCTACACCTTGTCCGCGCATAAGTTTGGGTACGGTTTTGGCAGTAATCCACGTACGGTAGACATCAATGTTGCCAACCAGATAGAAAATTTTGCTGATGGAACCGGAGTGCCGGCAGCCCGAATACTGTTTTCGCGATCACAGGTGTATACGGGTAACACCTATACCCTTCGCTGGGGCTATGCCAACATGCCCGATAACGAACGTGTGAACATCCTGGTCAATCCGGGGAATCAGGAGTATCTTGTGGGCACGGATATTCCCCTCAAAGCCGGGGAATGCCCGTGGCAGGTTAACCAGGTACAACCGGCAAATTCAGATGAGGTGACCGTTCTTATCAAGAGAACCAGTGATAATGTCGTACTTCACGCTGAAACGCTGTCTCTGGAGATAGAACCGTATGACAGTGATGCAGACGGGTTGCCCAACGAACTTGAAGACGGGTCTTGTACCAACAAATTGGATGCTGATAGCGACGATGATGGCCTTGCCGACGGGGTGGAAGACGCCAACCATAATGGTCAAGTTGATACTGGCGAGACAAACCCCTGCAGCGCTGACAGTGACAATGACGGGATTCAGGACGGTACAGAGCTTGGCATAACTGCACCTGTACCTGATCCTGATGGCAGCGGGCCGCTTCTGGGCACTGATACTTCAATCTTCCAGCCAGACCTTGATCCGGCAACCACAACTGATCCCTTGAACGCGGATACCGATGATGACGGCGTTGAGGATGGCACAGAAGATGGTAACCTGAATGGGCGGTTGGATGAAGGGGAGACAGATCCCCTGGATGCGAGTTCATACCCGGGAGGTACTGATTTTTACTGGCCGTTGTTTCTGCCTGCCATAACAACCGACCAGCAGTAGCAGTTATACTGTTCTTGCTAACAAGTACAAAGGGTCCTGGGTGTCCAGGGCCCTTTGTTGTTGCTTGTCTGGCAGGAGGCTGACAGGGTGGGAATCCCTGGATTCCGGCTTTCGCCGGAATGACAGAGAGAGGTGCCACAATGACGAATTGTCGTCATCCCGGGCTTGCCCCGGGATCCATAAAAGGTCGGGCCTTACCAGGAAGTTCCGCTTCCCTGGATTCCGGCTTTCGCCGGAATGACGAATTGCCGTCATCCCGGGCTTGACCAGGGATCCATAAAAGTCGGGGGCTTACCGGAAAGTTCGGTTTCCCTGGATTCCGGCTTTCGCCGGAATGACGAATTGTTGTCATCCCGGGCTTGCCCCGGGATCCAGAAAAGGTTGGGGCCTTACCGGAAAGTTCCGCTTCCCTGGATGCCGGCTTTCGCCGGAATGACGAATTGCCGTCATCCCGGGCTTGACCCGGGATCCATAGAGGTTGGGGCCTTACCGGGAAGTTCGGCTTCCCTGGATTCCGGCTTTCGCCGGAATGACGAATTGTTGTCATCCCGGGCTTGCCCCGGGATCCAGAAAAGGTTGGGGCCTTACCGGGAAGTTCCGCTTCCTGGATTCCGGCCTTCGCCGGAATGACAGAGAGGTATCGCGGGAAGTTCCTCAGGCAAGAATTTCCCTGAGTTTTGCCCATCTGTCAAGCAGGGCCTGGCGGTCGGCAAAGGTCAGGGTTAGGTGCAGCTCATCGGTTTCATAGCTTTTACTGGGATACAGCTGTTCGCCGTCCTGGAGCTGCAGACTGTGGCGAAACCGCTGGAACTCCTCATCGGCTGCCTGCCGTCTGGGATGGAGCTGCTTGTCAAGCCAGTTGAGGAGCAGGGTCGTCTGCTGGGGGATGTTGGCCTTTGCTGGCAGGCTTTCCTGCCAGGAGCGCAGCCGCCGGGCAAAGGGCAGACCGTCCCGCTTGCCTAGCTCAAAGGCAGCGTCAAACAGGAGTTGTTGTCTGGAACCGCCGAGGCCCAGGGCAGTCAGCAGGTTGATGACGGTTTGCTGGTCATCGGTACTGAGGCGGTTGAGCCGCCTGATATGCCTGAAATTGACAAGACCTGCATGGACAGCCAGCTGGATCGATGTATCGAGACTGAGGAGTTGGGCTAGTGTGTCCAGGGTGTTACGATTGGCAGGCAACTCAAGAGGGGGGAGCAGCTTCAGCAGCTCCTCCCTGGTGAGGAGCTGGGCAGCAGCGTCCATGATTCGCGCCTGCTGCACCGGGCTCAGTTCCGCTCCCAGCCGGGCATGGCGGATCAGCACGGTAAAGAGCAGCAACGGCGGACAGTCCTCGCGGACCACCTGACAGAGGATCTCCCTGTGTCCCTGTGCGCGCAGCAGGTCAATTCTTCGTCTGCCGGAAAGACAACGCAAGCCGTGCGCGGATGCCTGCACCAGTGGCGGCACCAGTAGACCTTCCTCGCGCAGGCGGACAGCGAGATCATCGGCAGGTTCTTCGCCCTCCGGGCGAAACTGCAGACTGCTCTGGGCAGCGGGCAGGGCGTCAAGGGCAAGGGCGTGGAACGTGGCTGTGGTTGACACGTGGGTGAGGGATGGAGGGAAAAAAGGGGACAGATCCGGCACAAAACAGGGCGCCCTGTTTTGTGCCGGATCTGCCTGGGTTAGGCGTTGATTTTTGTGCGCAGGATGCCGGAGGGCTTAAAGGTGACCACCCGCCTCTCCGCCAGGGTCAGCTCCTTGCCGGTTTGGGGGTTGCGCCCTCTGCGCGCTTTCTTGTCCTTGATGTTAAATTTGCCAAACCCGCTGAGGAGCAGGTCCTCGCCGCTGATCAGTGAGGTCTTGAAAATTGAGAGAAAGGTCTCGACAGCATCGGTTGCCTGGGCTTTTGTCAGGGTCGGGTGCTGTTTGTAGATCTCCTGGACCAGGTTGGCTTTTGTCAGAGTCATGGCTGTAACCTCCAGGCACTTTTCAGAAGTACCGTTGACGTTTACCAGGGGGGATGAGCCCCAGGACAGGACCTTCAGCCGAGCATGGTAAAGGCTGCCGCTCCCGAATAGTGGCCTGCATCACCCAGTTCTTCTTCAATGCGCAGTAGTTGGTTGTACTTGGCGACCCGGTCGCTGCGCGATGGCGCCCCGGTCTTGATCTGCCCTGTGTTCAGGGCAACAGCCAGGTCAGCGATGGTGGCGTCTTCTGTCTCCCCTGATCTGTGGGAGATGACCGCTGTGTATCCGGCGCGGTGGGCCATATCAACCGCGTCCAGGGTCTCGGTGACCGAGCCGATCTGGTTGAGTTTAATGAGAATCGAGTTGCCAACCCCCTTGGCTATCCCTTCCGCGAGGATGCTGGTGTTGGTGACAAAGATGTCGTCACCGACGAGCTGCACCGAACCGCCCAGTTTCTTGGTCAGCTTTTTCCAGCCGTCCCAGTCAGACTCGTCGAGCCCATCCTCAATGGTGATCAGCGGATATTTACCAACCCAGTCAGCGTAGAGGTCGATAAGCTCTTTTGCAGACTTTTTCGGTTTGGCCTCGGCCTGGAGAAGGTATTTTTTGTCTTTTGCCGAGTAAAATTCGCTGGCTGCGGCGTCGATACCGATGAAGATGTCCTTGCCAGGACTATACCCGGCATGGACAATCCCTTCAAGGATAGCCTCCATGGCCTCCTCGTTGGAGCGCAGGTTGGGGGCAAAGCCACCCTCGTCGCCAACGGCTGTCTGCAGTCCCCGTTGCTTGAGCACCGCTTTCAGGGCATGGAAGGTCTCGGTGCCCATGCGCAGGGCCTCGGCAAAACAGGGGGCGCCCACCGGCAGGATCATGAACTCCTGAATATCGACATTGTTGTCAGCATGGGCACCGCCGTTGAGGATATTCATCATGGGGACGGGCAGGGTCTTTGCATTAACTCCGCCCAGATAGCTGTAGAGGGGGAGCTCCAGCTCCATGGCCGATGCCTTGGCCACGGCCATGGAGACACCGAGGAGAGCATTTGCCCCCAGTTTCTTCTTGTTGGCGGTGCCGTCGAGCTCGAGCATGGTCCTGTCGATGAAAACCTGTTCACTGGACTCCATACCGAGCAGGGCAGGGCCGATGATGCTGTTGACATTGTCGACAGCCTTGAGCACCCCTTTGCCGCCATAGCGTTTTTTGCGGGTATCCCTGAGTTCCAGGGCCTCGCGGGTACCGGTGGATGCCCCGGATGGTACAGCGGCCCGGCCGACAGCGCCGGTTTCCAAATAGACTTCCACCTCAACAGTGGGATTGCCTCGTGAATCAAGAACTTCACGGCCAAGTACATCAAGTATTTCACCCATTGTTCGCAGCTCCGAAGGTTAACGTTCAGGGATATCTCAGAGATTTCCAGCCATGGTGAAGATCGGCAGGTACATGGAGACCACCAGGCCGCCAATCATGCCACCGAGAAAGACCATCATGAAGGGCTCAATCATGGCCGTGAGGTTTTCCACGGCCTGATCCACCTCCTCATCGTAAAAGGCAGCGATTTTTTCCAGCATGGCGTCAAGGGCACCAACAGATTCACCGACGTTGATCATCTGGACGACCATGTTGGGGAACACGCCTGATTCTTCAAGCGGTTCGGCAATGGGACGACCTTCGGCAATGGAATCCGAGACATGGAAGACGGCCCGTTCAATAATCTTGTTCCCCGAGGTCCTGCCAACCACCTTGAGGGCGTCGAGGATGGGCACACCGCTCTGCAGCATGGTGCTGAGGGTCCGGGTGAACTTGGCAACGGCAACCTTGCGGACCAGCGGTCCGACCACCGGCATCTTCAGGGCAATGGCATCAACGCTGATCCTGCCTTTTTCGGTGTTATAGTACTTTCTTGACAGGTAGAAGACGATAATGGTGATGAGGATTATGTAATGCAGTTTACTCTTAAACAGATAGCTCATGTCAACCACCATCTGGGTGATGGCTGGCAGCTGCGAGTCCATGCTCTCGAACATCTCGACAAAAACCGGAATGACAAAGACCAGGATGACAACAAGGATGAGGATCGAGATGGCCAGGCAGATGGCGGGATAGGTCATTGCCCCTTTGATTCGTTTCTGCAGGGCCATGGATTTTTCCTTGAAGATCGCCAGTCGGGAGAGAATGGTGTCAAGGATACCGCCCATCTCACCGGCCTCAATCATGTTGGTGTAGAGATTGTCAAACACCTTGGTATGCTTGCGCATGGCATCGGCGAGGGTCGTGCCGGTTTCAACATCACCCTCGATTTCCGTGAGTACCTTGCGGAAGGTGCTGTTGCTCTGCTGTTTGGCGAGGATCTGCAGGCACTGGACAAGGGGGAGGCCGGCGTCAATCATTGTGGAGAGCTGGCGGGTGAAGATCACCAGATCCTTGCCCGTGACCTTGGGCTGGAAAAAAGAGACATTGGCAAAGATATCCTTGGGCTTCTCCTTGATCACCGGATTGTCTATGCGCAGGCGTTTCAGATAGGCGCGGGCCGCCCCAATATCGGGGGCTTCCAGTTCACCCTTGCGTTTGTGTCCGATGCTGTTTTTTCCTTTCCAGATATAGACAGGCATGCCGACCTCTTTTATGGACTGCAATAAGTTATGGTTGCTTGTGAGTGCCCGTGTCAGTCATTTGGGATAAGCAGTTGACAGATGAGGCACAACGCTTTATAACTTCCACCCCTGAATTTCAGGACACAGGAGCTGATAGCTACTGTATTGTATGGAGAATTTTTTCTCGATTCAAGAAAAAGAATATATTTTTTCAGGAGTTGCCGTCATGACAGCAAAAGAAATCGGCAAATATGCAACAGGGCTGTTCCAGCAGGTCATCGACCAGTGTGACGGCTGTGAACGTGTTGTTGAGCACGAAAAGAGCAGGTACTGTGCCACCTATGTCGATCCTGCCGCCAAGTGGCGGCTGGGGATGTGTAATTTTGCCACCCATGCCCGACCGGAGCTCAACGTGGTGGCGGTGCGGGTCAATCCGTTGAAGGCCGCTAAGCGCGCTTCCCGCCGTAAATAGCCTGAAAGTGGATGCTCCACTTTCAGGCGTGCTCTCAAGGAAACCTGAAAGGACTGGCGCCGGCACCGGTGGCGCTTACCTGCCAACACCGGTGTAACGGAACCCTTGGGCCTCCATCTGCTGGGGATCGTAGACGTTGCGCAGGTCCACAAAAACAGGTTCTCGCATGAGGGCCTTTATCCTGTCCAGGTTGAGGGCGCGGTACTGGTTCCACTCGGTCATCAGGACCAGGCAGTCTGCGTTTTCAGCTGCAGCATAGGCGTCGTCCACATAGGCAATCCCTGCCGGCAGATACCTTTTTGCCTCCTCCATGCCCTGGGGATCATGGGCCTGGATAATCGCTCCCTTTTCCATGAGTGCCGGCAGGATAGTGGCTGCCGGGGCCTCGCGCATATCATCGGTTTCGGGCTTGAAGGTCAGGCCGAGGACACCGATGGTCTTGCCCGCCTCTGAGCCACCGAGCATTCCCCTGATTTTTTTGACCATCCTCGCCTTTTGCGCGGCATTGACCTCCACAGCCGCCTCGACGATACGAACATTCTCGCCCTGTTCCTGCACGATACGCATCAGGGCCAAGGTGTCTTTGGGAAAGCAGGAACCACCGTAACCAGGACCGGGATGGAGGAACTTGCTGCCGATACGGCCGTCCATGCCGATGGCCTTGGCCAGGGCGGAAACGTCTGCGCCGACAGCTTCGCAGACTGCGGCAATTTCATTGATATAGCTGATTTTTACGGCAAGAAAGGCGTTGGCAGCGTACTTGGTCAGCTCTGCGGTTTCAATGGTGGTGCTGACAATCGGGGTGTCCCGGAGGTAGAGCGGCTTGTAGATCTCCCGCATGACCTGCTCTGCCCGTTCTGCTTCGACACCGATGACCACCCGGTCAGGCCGCATGAAGTCATTGATCGCCGCACCTTCACGAAGGAATTCGGGGTTGGAGGCGACATCGAAGTCTGCGGCTGGATTCTCCTGACTGAGGATTCGATGCACCTGGCGGGCCGTCCCCACCGGTACGGTACTCTTGTCGACAATGACAGTATATCCGGTTAGATGCGGGGCTATTTCCCTGGCAGCTTCGTAGATATAGGTAAGATCGGCGTAGCCGTCGCCGCGCCGTGAGGTGGGGGTGCCCACGGCAATGAAAACGGCGTCAGCCTCAGGAATGGCCTCGGCCAGCTCTGTGGTGAAATGGAGGCGCTCTTCATCCATGTTGTTGGCAACCATTGCGGCAAGACCCGGTTCATAGATGGGGATGCGGCCGCTCTTCAGGGCGTCGATTTTTGCGGTTATTTTGTCCAGGCAGGTCACCCTGTGGCCAAATTCGGCAAAGCAGGTGCCGGTTACCAGGCCCACGTAGCCGGTGCCGATCATGGTGATGTTCATAATGATGTCCTTTGTGTGGTTATGTCTTTTTTGGGGGTATCCTTGAAAAAAAGTGGTTTTTTCCTGGGGGTCAGTGGCCCAGGGCGGCACTCTTGCCGGTGAGCAACCCCCACAAAGATCTCTTCGACAATCGTGACAGCCTCATGGGGTCCGCTCACCAAAGATCGAGGTGCCGATGCGAACCAGGGTGGCACCCTCCTCAATGGCGACCTGGAAGTCTCCGGACATTCCCATGGAAAGCGCCACCTGTGAGGTATCGGCAAAAAATCCCCTGGCAGCATTCTCCTCGGCAAGGGCGCGGAGCCTGGCAAAATGGGGCCGACTGGCCTCGGGGTCAGGGTTGTACGGCGGCATGGTCATCAGCCCCTCCACCCGTAGGGTGGTCTGGGTGTGGATGGCCTCGAGTAGCCCGGGAAGTTGCTGGGCTGCTACCCCTGACTTGCGGGGATCCTCGCCGACGTTCACCTGGACGAGGATGGACAGCCCGGTACCGCTGCGGGCTTCCTTGTCGAGCAGGCGTGCTGTTTTCAAGCGGTCCACGGTCTCGATGACCTGGAAAAGCCGGGCTGCCAGCCTGGCCTTGTTGCTCTGCAGGTGACCAATAAAGTGCCAGTTGATCTGCTGCGGGCAGGCCTCGATTTTCTCCTGTGCCTCCTGGAGATAGTTTTCGCCAAAGGCGAGCTGCCCGCAGGCAACTGCCGTGGCTATTTGCGTAACACTCTGGCGTTTGGAAACGGCAACCAAGGTGATATCGCCGGGAGTGCGGCCGGCGCGCAGGGCTGCCTGGCCGATGGTTTCCCGGACCTGTTCCAGGCGTTCAGCGATCATGGATTCTCCAGGGGCAGATTGAACAGTTTACAGGTGTTAGCCGTAGTCTGGCGGGCAACCACTGCCAGTGTCGTGTTTTTGATCTCAGCCACGGCCTGCGCCGTATGGACAAGATAGGCCGGGGTGTTGCGTTTGCCCCGAAAGGGAACCGGAGCAAGAAAGGGGCCATCGGTTTCCAGGAGGAGGTTGTCCAGGGCCGTTGCCTCGACAACCTGGCGAAGTGAGGCCGCGTTTTTGAAGGTGATGATACCAGGTATTGAAATATACATGCCAAGATCAAGCACCTGTTCAGCAAAATCGAGATCTCCGGAAAAGCAGTGCATGACCCCGCCGCTACGGGGCAGGCCAACTTCGCGAAGAATCGCCAGGGTATCCTCGTGGGCATCCCGGTCGTGGATGATGATCGGAAGCTCAAGGGTTTTCGCCAGTTCCAGCTGGCGGGCAAAGAGGTCTTGCTGGATCTCTTTGGGCGAGTATTGCTTGGCATAATCAAGGCCAATTTCTCCGTACCCGACAACAGCGGGGTGGCTGGCGAGCTCGATGAGTTCCTGCAAGCCGCTTTCGTCGGCATCGGCGGCGTAATGGGGGTGGTAGCCAACAGCCGCGAAAAGACCGGGGTGGGATCGGGCAAGCTCGACCGCAGCCCGGGAACTTTCACGATCAATGCCAATGGTGATGATTCTGCTGATCCCGTTTTTCGCAGCTGCGTCCAGAACCTCATGGAGGTCCTCGGCATAGGCGGTCATATCCAGGTGGCAATGGCTGTCAATCAGCTGCGGGAGGGGGGCAGAGGCGTTCATGAGGGAAATGGTCGGCAATGGTGGCTACAGGGCACGTATGCGGGTTAAGGTGAATGAGAGGTTAATGCTTGCTTTGATCTGCTACCGCAGTGAATCGTGGTTGACAAGGCAGGCGAGTTTTTTTACAAGATATCATCTGGTTTGTCACTTATCAACAGCGTTTCATTGACAATTGTATTTATATTTGTGAACGGGTTCAGGCCGCACCTGTACAGCCGTTGTTTCTCGCAGGTCTGTTCGGCTCACCCATCTCATCTCTGACAGGAGAAAACGAATGAAAAACAGGCGAATTTTTGTGGTAACCTTGTTGACCTTGATGGCAATCGGCTTTTCCGGCTGCGCCAGTAATCCTTTTGTTGCGCCTCCCCTTTCCGGCGGTGCAGAGGCAGGTGGGCTTTTGCCTGTCAGTGCCTTTGCCGATGATATTCAGGATATCGTTTTACCCGCAGAGATGGAGTGGGTGCGCAAGGATACCATGGCCATCAAGTCCGAGTCGTTCCGTGGGGGAATCTGGAAATACAAGGGAAGACTGGAGGTGATCGGCCTTAAGGACTATATGATCAACTCCATGCAGGACAACAAGTGGAAACTGGTCGGTGAGTCGGTCTCCAAGGAGATCGTCCTCGCCTTTGTCAAGCCCAACAAGACCTGCATGATAGTACTGGGTGACAGCTTTAATGGCTCGACCCTCACCCTCTATGTCACCAATGACAAGACCGCTGCTGCCGGGCTCAATCCCTTTGGGGAACCAGTCAGCCAGTGAGCGGCGCTGCCCAGGCATCAGCACGGCAGGATATTGTCACCGGTCTCCACGGTAAACATCTTCTGCTGGGGGTCACCGGCTCCATTGCCGCCTACAAGGCGGCGCAGTGGGTGCGAAACCTGGTGGTCGAGGAGGCCGAGGTGTCGGTGGTGCTTACTGCCGCTGCCACCCGGTTTGTCACGCCGTTGACCTTTGCGGCGCTGTCGCAGCGGCAGGTCTATGAGGATATGTTTGCCGATGATGCCGAAGGGGCGATGGCGCATATCAACCTGCCCCGGCAAGCCGACCTGCTGCTCATCGCCCCTGCCTCTGCCCACACCATCGCCCGCCTCGCCCATGGCCTTGCCGATGACCTGCTCACCGCCTCTGTCCTGGCTGCTGACAGACCAGTGGTCATCTGTCCGGCCATGAACGCGAAAATGTTTGCCCATCCTGCCACCCAGGCGAACCTTGAGACCCTGAGAGGCTACGGGTATCACCTTGTCGAACCGGGAACCGGGGCGCTTGCCTGCGGTGAAACAGGCAACGGCAGACTGGCCGGCTGGGACCGGGTCAGGGAGCAGCTGCTGGCCCTGCTCACTCCTGATGATCTTGCTGGCAAAAAGGTACTGATCACTGCTGGCCCGACGCGGGAACCCCTGGATCCGGCCCGCTACCTGACCAACCGTTCCAGCGGCAAGATGGGGTACGCGCTTGCCAGGACAGCGATACGGCGCGGCGCCGAGGTGACCCTGGTGACCGGACCTGTGCAGACGCCTCCACCCCCTGGGGTGACCCTTGTTTGCGTCGAAACCACAGAGGACATGCGGAACAGGGTGCTCGACCTGGCGTCGACACAGGACATCATTGTCAAGGCCGCTGCTGTCGCCGATTACCGGGCAAAAGCTGTCGCTGCCCAGAAACTCAAAAAAAGGCACTGGGACGCAGAGCTGCGCCTCATCGAAACCACCGATATCCTTGCGGAGCTGGGGCGGCGTAAAAAAGAGGGCCAATTCCTGGTAGGGTTTGCTGCCGAGAGTGCAGACTTCCTCGAAGAGGGGCAGCGTAAACTGCGGGAGAAGCAGGCTGATCTTGTGGTTGTCAACGATATCCTTGGCACGGACACCGGCTTTGATGTGGACACCAACCAGGTGCTTCTCGTCGATGGTCACGGGGCTGTCCAGGTGCCACTGCTCTCCAAGGAAGCGACTGCCAATCGTATCTGGAGCCGGGTAGTTGATCTCTGTTCTTCACGAGATCTGCAGGGGGCGTGATCACGGTGCAGTTGAGTCGATCTGAGCAGAAAAGGCGGGCCAGGGCCGTGGAAAACCTGGCCGTGGCCCTGGCCAATATGTCGGCACAGGTTCTTGAACAGGCGCCCTGTACGCCGGAGATCATCGAGGAACTGCAGGCTGCCGCGTCCCTGAAGGGTGGCGCCCGCAAACGCCAGCTGAAGTTTGTCACCAAACTGCTTCGCCAGCACCCCCACGAGGCGCTCTATGATTTTGTGACCCGGTTCAAAGGAGAAAAGCTCAAGACCACCAGGGCATTTCATGAGCTGGAGTATCTGCGCAACGCCCTGATTGAGGAGGCGCTCGAGCACTACCGGATTAGTCGTGATCAGCAGCTTGACTGGGAGGAGGACTGGCCCAGCGAGGTTGTGCCGGATATCTGCCGGCAACTCCCGGAAGTGGACGGTATGAACCTGAAACGTCTTGCCCACCTCTTTGCCCGAACACGTAATCCCCGGCACAGCCGAGAGATATTCAGGCTACTGAAATCGGCGCAGGAGCTTTCCTGACGCTGGCCGGCCTCTTTTACTGGCAACAGCCTGCAGCTCTTTTCTTGTTGCCCCATATCGATATCGACTTTTTTATTTTTTTAGTGTAAAAGTATAATCTTTTAATCTGTAAAGGTTAATATGTCCGACTTAGGGCAGCACAGGGTGTTTTCCTGGAGAGCCAGGTTACGGGGACGGCAGACAGGCAACATCCGGCAGACTCCCTCCTGCTCCAATTCCGAAAAACGATATCAGCAGGGCCTGCCAGCCTGTAACGGTGTCGCGCTGCTTGCCCACTGTCGGCGAGGTGTGGGCAGCACCGATATCTTAACAACGATCAACCACGCAAAGGATTGTCAACCGTGTCAATGTCCATTATTACAATGATTGCCCATGCGGGCCCCATGGTCAAGCTGGTGATGCTGACCCTTCTCCTCTTCTCCGTCGTCTCCTGGGCAATAGTTATCATGAAGCAGGTCATGTTCAGGCGAGCGCGAGTGGCGACCCATGGTTTTCTTGAGATATTCTGGAAGTGCAAGACACTCAACGACGCCTGCAAGGCTGCCGGAGAGCACCCCCAGAGCCCGGAAGCAGCGGTGTTTGTCGCCGGCTATACAGAGCTCAAAAAAATCAGTCAGGCCCAGGCTGCAGGAGAGGCCACCCTTGAGATGCAGCTCGCCACCATGGACAACCTGAAAAGAACGGTGCGTAAGGCCCAGCTCCAGGAGAGTGACCGGCTTGGCCGGTCGCTTGCCTTCCTGGCAACCACCGGAAGCGCTACCCCGTTCATCGGCCTGTTCGGGACCGTTTGGGGGATCATGACATCGTTCCAGGATATCGGGGTGCGCGGCTCAGCCTCGCTGGCCGTTGTTGCTCCGGGAATCTCCGAGGCGCTGGTGGCCACTGCTGCCGGTCTTGCCGTTGCTATTCCCGCTGTAATCTTTTACAATTATTTTTCCAACAAGCTTGCCGATTCAGATACCGAAGTAGAGAGTTTCACTTCGGATTTTTTGAACCTGGTCGAGCGTGATATCCTCTCCAGGGGCTGATTATGGGTATGGGAGTATCAGGCACTAGAGGCGGAAGGGGCAGACGTGGCCTGGTCGCCGATATCAATGTCACCCCGCTGGTGGATGTCATGCTGGTGCTGCTGATTGTCTTTATGGTGGCAGCGCCGATGATGACCCAGGGTATCGAGGTGAACCTGCCAAAGACGACGAACAAGTCACTGGCTCAGGAAGATGAACCAGTGGTGGTGACCCTTAACAAGGATGGCGAAATTTTTTTGGGGAAGGTGAAGATGGACATCACCCTTCTTCGCCAGCAATTGAGCGCAGCCACTCCTGAGCAAAAGCAGGAGCCTGTCTATCTGCGAGCCGATAAAACTGTTCCTTATGGGATGGTAATGGAGACCATGGGATGTATCAAGGCCTCTGGATATGAAAAACTGGGGATGATCACCGAGCCTGACGAAAAAAAACAGTAACGCTTTTTCTCTTGTGCATAGACGATTGATCACTGAGCAGGATTTCTTTTTCGAGCAGCAGCAGTTGGATCGACGCTGGAGGAGTGCCTTTGTCCTCGCAGGTCTGCTGCACGTGCTGGTGTTTACTGCGGCCATCTATCTCCCTTCCCTCATTGATCGCAAACCCATCCTCGATGAGATCGTGACTGTGGATCTGGTCAGCATGCCGACCCCGGTTGAGGTTGCGCCTCCGGCCAACCCTCAACCACCGCCACCTCCAGAACCGGAACCGCCTGTAGTGGAGCCGTCACCGCCACCTGAACCTCAGGAGGCAGTTGCCGTCGCTGAACCGGTAGCCGCGCCTGAACCGGTTGTCGAGGCCAAGCCGATCTCGATCAAACCGAGAAAACGAAAGATCAAAAGGGCTCAGGACACACGGCTTGCCGAAGAAAAAGAGCGCGAACAGCGCCGGTTAGAAAAAGAGCAGCAAAAACGAGATGTTGAAAAACTCAAGGCAAAAATGCGCCGGGAAGCAGCGTTGGCAGAGGCGGAGGCCGAGGCAAAACGGCAACAACGCCTTGCTGATGAAGAGTTGCGTAAACGGCGCAAAGAGCTTGCCGCCATGCGCCAAACTGTGACACCCTCGGGGCAGTCGGGTTCCAAGGGGCGTAAACAGGTGGAGGAGCTGGCTCTGCAGCAGTATCTTGCCTCGTTGCACCAGCGAGTACGTAGCTTCTGGGTGCTTCCCGAGATGCGGGCCTGGGACAACCAGCTCAAGGCGGTGGTGGTGCTGAGGCTCGGTCCTGATGGCAACCTGCTTGGGATGCAAATGGAACAGCGTTCCGGTGATCGTTATTTTGACGAATTTGTCGAGAAGACCATTGCCCTGGCCACCCCCATGCCACCGTTTCCAAGGCTTTTGCGAAGGTCCAGTCTTGAAGTGGGGCTTGTGTTTCGGCCAGGAGAACTTTCCATGTAAGGGGAAGTCTCAAGACAAAGATTGGCGCATTTGCAAGTGGTTACGCTCTTGGTTATCTTTAGCAAGAGTACAGGTGTTGAAACTTTTTCATACCCATTAGGATATCGTTATGAAACGTTTTGTTCGAAGGTTTTTTTCGTGCCTGCTCACGGGCATGGCACTCTTGGGGCTTGCCGGCCAGGTTCAGGCGGAGCGGGTCTATCTGGATGTGACCGCCTCGGATGTACGAAAGATTGTTATCGCTGTCCCGGATTTCACCGGTAACGGTGCCATTGGCAGGCAGGCCGCAGACTTGCTCAGCAAGGCCCTGGAGCTGCACGGTTTCATAGAGGTTCTTGATCCGCAGCGCTATGGGAGGGTGAAGGAGGCCAACTGGAAAGGGCTTGGGGTTGACTACGTCATCATGGGGCAGTTTTCCACCACTGGAGACCGACTGAGCCTTGAGGGACAGCCACTGGATGTGGCAGAGAATCGCCTTCTTGGCGGGAGACGTTATAGTGGTTCTACCCGGCAGCAGGAAGAGATGGTTCTCAAACTTTGCGATGGGCTCATTGAGGAGTTCACTGGCGAGCCTGGTATCAGTCGGAGCGCCATGGCGTTCATCTCTGATGCGACCGGCAAAAAAGAGGTCTATGTCTCCGATATTTTGGGACTTCATCCCCGGCAGGTTACCAAGCATCGCCATCTCTGTGTTTCTCCGCGGTTCACTCCGGATGGCCATTTCCTTGCCTATTCAAGCTATCACCACGGCAACCAGGACCTCTACATCACTGACCTGCGCCAATCCAAGGTGACAAAATTGCTGTCACGATACAGCGGGATGAACCTGGCAGGGGCATTCACGCCCGACGGCCAGCAGATGATTGTAACCCTGAGCAAGGGCGGTTCACCTGATCTCTACCTCTTGGACCGCAAAGGAAAAATTCTTCGCCAGCTCACCAGCCGTTCAGGGATAAACGTGTCAGCCAGTTGTTCCCCTGATGGCTCAAAGATCGTGTTTGTCTCCGACCGTAGCGGCAAACCCCAGATTTACCAGATGGCGTTGAAGTCAGGCCGTACGCAGCGCCTGACCTTTGAGAACTCGGAGAACTCCGAGCCCAGCTGGTCACCAAAGGGAGACCTGATTGCCTATACTGGGCTGGTGGGGGGCAGATATCAGATTTTCACCATGGGGGTGGATGGTCGCCATCGCCGCCAGATCTCCTCAGGCTGGGGTGACTTTGAAAGTCCGACCTGGTCCCCTGATGGCAAACAACTTGCCTTTACACGAAAACGTAATGGTCGCTCGGAGATATGTATTGCCAATCGCAATGGCAAAAATTTTCGAGTGTTATTCAACCTGCCGGGAAATCAAGCCTATCCCCAGTGGTCTGGACGCAAGCCATAGGCGACAGTGGCGATTTTTTTCGCAGCCCTTGACCTTGTTTTGCACCACAGATACTTGAGAGAATTCAACAGCAACAGCGACAACAAGCGATGTTAAAAGGAGCCGTTATGAGCACTATTAGAAACCTTGCCCTGATCAGTGGGGCAGCCTTGCTGTTCAGCCAGTGTGCGACACAAAAGGATATGCGTGAGCTCAACTATCAGCTCCGGGCCGTGAACCAGAAGGTGGAGGATGTCAAGAGCTCTGCCGTGGATCCAATGCAAAAGCGCCAGGCCTCTTCAGTCTCCAGGCTTGACGAGGTGGAGAATGAGCTGCTCAGTGTTCGTTCGCTACTCGAGGAAAATGCTCATCAGAGCACGCAGCTCAGGGAGCAGGTCAAAGAAGATCTTGCCGCCATGCAGGAAGTGCTTGAGGCACTACGCATGGAAAACGAACAGCGCCTGCAGCTCATGGAGCAGAAGATGGCCCAGGTCACCTCTGGGCTGGACAGAATGCAGCAGGCCAGAATCAGGGAGGCGGAAAATCGTGCCCGTGAGGCCTCGAGAAGGGCTGAAGAGGCGAGACGAAAAGCTGCTGCTTCAGCTGCCGGTAAACTGAGGAAGAAAGGGGCACAGGTCAGGATTACTCCCCTGGCAAAAAAGGTGACCCTTGACACGAGGACAAGTGAAGCAAGAAGACCCTCAGCGCCGCCCACCGAGGGGGCCCCTGTGGCCACCACCAGCAAACCTGCAAAGCAGACATCGGCACCGCCGCCTGCTCCTGCGGACAATTTTTTGGCCAAAGGGATGAGTCTGTATGAGGGCGGACAGTTTGAAAAGGCCTATCGGACGTTTGAACAGCTGCTTGCTGAAAACCCGAGAGGAGATACAGCGGCAAAGATCCTCTACTATATGGGTGAGTGTCTGTTTAACCAGGGGGAGTACGATCTGGCTATCCTGGATTATCAGAAGGTGATCTCCAATCACGCTAAAAACCCCTTGGCGCCTGCAGCCCTGTACAGGCAGGGGATGAGCTTTGAGAAACTCACCGATATGGAGACCGCCAAAATCATCTACAATAAACTGCGCGCCGACTATGCAAACAGCAAGGAGGCTGGTCTTGCGGCAAAACGGCTGGAAAACCTGTAACTAGAGAGAAGTACGCAGCTTGTGAAGCAGAAGTTGCGGCTGGATGAGCTCCTTGTGCAGCGCCGCCTGGCCGCAGACCTGAAAGTGGCCAGAGCCCTTGCCCTGGCCGGCCGGGTGATGGTCAATGAACAGCGCTGTGACAAGCCTGGCTTTTCCGTGTCACCCGAGGTCGAGGTAAGGGTTCGGGCGACTCGGCGGTACGTCAGCCGCAGTGGCGATAAGCTTGACGGTGCGTTAGAGCGTTTCAGGGTGAATCCATCTGGCAGGATCTGTGTTGATGTTGGCGCGGCAACAGGAGGGTTCACCGACTGCCTGTTACAGCGGGGGGCAAAAAAGGTCTATGCCGTGGACGTGGGCTATGGCATTCTTGCCTGGAAATTACGCAGCGATAGCCGGGTCATTGTTCTGGAACGCACTAACGCCAGATATCTTGACAGAAAGGCTGTTCCTGACCCTGTTGATCTGGCGGTGATCGATGCCTCGTTTATCTCGCTGGAACTGCTGCTGCCGCCGCTGGTACCCCTGTTTAAGGGGCCACCGTGCATCGTTGCCCTGGTCAAACCCCAGTTTGAACTGGCCCGGGACAAGGTGGCTGCAGGTGGTGTTGTCACTGGTGATGCGTTGCACCGGGAGGCGATCGCCAAGGTTTGCGCCTGTGCGCAGAGACTGGCTTTGCCCTGTCAAGGGGTTGTCCCCGCCGAGGTCACCGGCGTTAAGGGAAACCAGGAGTATCTGCTGCTGTTGGGAGAAAAACCATGACAGTTGTTCATCAATAAAGGAGAATGGAATGAAGTTGCGTAGGATTAAACGTGTCATTGTTGGTGGTCTTGCTGTTGCAGCCCTTACAGGAGCTCTTTCCCTGTCTGCACTGGCTGGGGATTATGTCAGTGTTGCCAAGAACAGTGTTAATGTTCGCTCCGGCCCCGATACCTCCTACAAGGTGCTGTATGAACTGCCAATAGACTATCCTCTCAGTGTCATGTCCAGAAAGGGGCAGTGGCTCAAAGTTGTTGACGTTGACGGTGATAAAGGCTGGATCTACGAAAAATTAGTCTCCAATACGCCCTTTGTGATCGTGACCTCCAAAGAGTGCAATATCCGTAGCGGCCCAGGGACTGATACCAGCATCGTTGGTACGGTCGTCAAAGATGTGCTGTTGAAAAAGGAAGGGAGTAAGGGCGACTGGATCAGGATCAGCCATGCGCAGGTAGAGGGCTGGATTCACAGAAACCTGGTCTGGCCGCGCTGAACTGTACAGTAGTTGATATCCCCCGGAATCGTCAGTCTTGACCTGGGGGAAAGTGTGGCCAGTGACTGGGGTGATACCGGTTATGGCAGCATCTTTTGAAGATCCAGTGATCCGGGCTCAGCGAATATGAGCAGTATTGCAACCATTGGCCCTGAAAAAGGACAGGCCTGGCTGGCAGCCAGCAACTATGCAGGCCACCGCAACGTGCGCCTGTATCCCCATGTCAGGGAGCTGCTCAGCGCCTTTGCCGCAGGAGAGGTAGACCAGGCCGTAGTACCCGTCTATAACACCCGTGAAGGGGAGAACAAGCAGTCCTTCCGGCTGTTTGACCAGCTCAGGTACGGTTTCTGGATCGACAATGTGGTGTTGCAGTCTGACCTGGCGCTGGGCCTGCTGAGCCCTACCGACACCCTGGACGACCTGCATACCATTGTCGGTTGTCGGTCTGCCTTTACGCAATGTGAAGCCTATCTGGAAGAACACTTCGCCGATGTCGCCCTCCTGAGTGTACCGGATACGGAACAGGCATTGTCGCGGCTCTACCGCTCATCTGGCTACGGCATCATTGATGACGTTGAAAGACTTGATGCGCTCGGGCTTGGCGTGGTTCGCCGTGAAGTTGTCGCGTACAATCGTACCCGCTACGCCGTGTTTGCCAGTGAGCAGGCAGCAGCCACCGGCTACGATGCCACAGTCCTCTTTACAGAGCCCCTTGATGACAGGGTTGGTATGCTCGTCGATATCTTGGGCGAGTTTACCCGGCGGGGAATCAACATCCTTGATATGCGCTCTGAAAACGATATCCGTACCCAAAAACTGCGCATCTATTTAGAGGTGGAGGGGCATATCGAGAGCCAGATGGTCAGGGCTGCGGTGGAGCAGGTGGAAGGCCGGGTGATCCGGCAACCCGGAGCCATCCGGGTACTGGGCAGTTTTCCCCGCCTTGATATGCGAACCAAGCATATCCGCTCATTCGGTTTCATCGGTACTGGAGCGATGAGTACCTGGTTTGCCGAGCGTCTCGCCGTTGAAGGGTACAGCGTCGAAGTCTGTGGTCGCAGCACTCGGCGCAGACCAGAGGAGATGATCGCGCAGGTCGATGTGGTTGTCTGCTGTGTTCCGATTTCGGCAACCATTGAGACGGTGCGCCGCTATGGTCGGCTCATGAAGGATGGCCAGGCCTTGATTCTCCTTGCCGGTGAATCGGAATCCCCCCTGGATGCAGCAGTAGAGGTCACCCCTCCCGGCGTGGAGGTGATGCTTGTCCATAATCTCTGGGGCCCCCAGGCGGTGACCATGAAGGATAAAAATGCCATTGTGGTGCGCACCGCCCGCAGTGCCCGTTTCTGCTCGGAGTTTGAGGCCTTTCTGTATAAACTCGGCGCCAGAATCTACCATGATCCTGCTGACAGGCATGACCTGCTCATGGGGGTCGGCCAAAAACTCCCCACGGTCATCTCCGTAGCCCTGGCACTCACCCTCAAGGAAAACCGGATTGCAACCGATGATATCCTCAGCCATTCGACCTTGACCTCCCTGTACCCCATCCTTGCCATGGCGCGGGTACACTTCCAGAATCCCAGAACATATGCAGAGATCATGGCAACGGCCGGGGCCTCCACCAAGATTGTTCACGATTTTCTGCGCAACCTCCAGCAGGTGGCAGACATGGCAGATGCAGGTCGTATTGATTCGCTCTGTACCCTGATTGAGGCCAATAGAACCCACCTTGGCGACACCTTTCTCGAGGAGAGAATGGAGCAGGCCAGAGCCGTGGATGACGTGCTGGGATGATTGTTCCGGGTCTGCGTTGACCTGAGCCTGCCTGATGGTTAGGGTTGCAAATTGTGGGGTGAAAACAGGGGCGCAGAATTTGCCCCACGGACCGCCTGCCCCTGTAGAGGCCAATCAGGGTATGTTTCAGTATTTCCCAGGCACGCATGGAGAGTCAGCGTGCCATTGCTTTTTGCTAACCCAAGTCATAATCGGAGTGTTACGTTTCAATGCTGAGTCAAGATTCCATCCTTCAACAACTGCGTGGATATTTACAGGAAACACGTCAGTGCCCGCATTGCCAGCAATCTCTTTCCCTTTGCCACACACCGCCGATACATGTTGGTGACGGCCTTGGCTGGGGCTCTGAATACATGTTTGTCTGCCTCAATGATGAATGCTCACTGTATGCTAACGGGTGGAAATTTATTGAGAAGCAGTACGGTCGCCATGGTAGTTATCGGTATATGGAGCTGCCCTCGGGTGGTGAAAGTTACACCATGATGGTCGCCGGTAAGGATGCCTTCACCGGCAGCGTGGTCAGTCTCGAAGATCTGGAAAGACAGGACACCCGGTATCGCAAGGAAAAAGAGGCCCTGGCGCAGCTTGAAACGTGCGTGGCCGAGGAGAACCTGCAGCCGGTGTTGACGCTGTTGCTCGATGAGTCTGCCGATCTCCGCGGTCGTAAGCGCGCCGCTGACCTGCTGACGCAGCTCAACACACTGGATTGCGTTGAGCCGTTGCGCAACCATACCTTTCATAATGAAGAGCTTCGCCATAGTGTGAACACCAGTATCGCAGCGCTGCTCCAGGCCCAGTTTCTCAGGGAATGCCCCTTTTGCGCCGAGCTTGTCAAAAAACGGGCGACATTGTGCAAGCACTGCCACAAAGAGCTGACATAAGTCCGGACTTTCTTCTTGCCAAATACCTGCCATGCGGGTATAAAGGCCAACATTTCGTGGTGAGCGTAGCTCAGCTGGTGGTAGCACCGGGTTGTGGCCTCGGAGGTCGTGGGTTCAAGTCCCATCGCTCACCCCATCGAAAATCAAGGCGATTCGGCTGATTAGGCCGGGTCGCCTTTTTTTTTGGGAGATGCGTCCGGCTGAAGCGCAAGTCTCTCCTGGTTACACAGAAAAGGCCTTGGGCAGGGGAAGGCATTTTGCCGAGCAAAACAGGCGCGGAGCGCTCACGGCCACACTCAAGGAGCTGTCGAGGTCTGGTAGGGAGGTCGTGTAAGGATAGGCCGTGGACGAGACTGTACACATGTTTTTACAAGCAGATAAGGCAGGCTTGGGCGCCTGCCTTATCTGCTTCGTGTATGCTGGTGACCCCAAGGGGACTCGAACCCCTGTTCCCGGCGTGAGAGGCCGGTGTCCTAGACCGCTAGACGATGGGGCCTTGGTGTAGGCGCTTTCATAAAATATTTGCCAATGGATGTCAAGACGGTTTTACAACGAGCCTGGTTGATTCAATCTCGTAAGCTGTGCTGGTTATGAAGAACCTGCAGTACCGGTGGTCTCAGAGGTGTTCTGTCCGTCGTCACAATGCTCCGGTACGGCTCGAACAGTCGGGATCCTGCCAAAAAAAGCGGTTTCCTCTTTGAGCCATGCCGACAGTTCGTCGGTGATAAAGCGGGGGGCACAGCGCCAGCGCCAGTTTCCCTGGCTGGTGCCTGGAATGTTTATCCGGCAGTCGTTACCAAACCCGAGCACATCCTGCATGGGGAGAAGAGCGAGATTGCTGGGAGCGCTCAGGGCCAGGTGGAGCATGTCTCGATGAAACACTGCCGCAGACAGGTCCTGTTGATTGGCATAGTGTTTAGCACCTAGCTTGGCTTCAGGGCTGATGTCCGGGTTCAGATACCATCCTACCGCAGTATCGTTGTCGTGGGTTCCGGTGAAGATAACAGAGCGGCGCGGACAGTTGTGAGGAAGATAGGCATTATCGGTAGCACCATCAAAGGCAAACAGGAGAACCTTCATGCCCGGAAAGCCGAGCTCATCGCGCAGCTGCTCAACAGCAGGTGTAATCACGCCAAGATCTTCAGCGATAATCGGTAGCGGCCCCATCCGGCGAAGCATCTCAAGGAAAAAGGGTTTTCCCGGGCCGGGTCGCCAGGAGCCGTTAACTGCAGTTTTTTCGTGTGCAGGCACGACCCAGTAGCTTTCAAAACCACGAAAATGGTCAATCCGGACAAGATCGACCATGGCAAAAGTAGCCCTGAATCGGGACTCCCACCAGTCAAACAGGCGTGCCGTCAGCTGCGGTGATTCGTGCCAGCGGTACAGTGGGTTGCCCCAAAGCTGGCCGAGACGGCTGAAATAATCAGGAGGGACGCCGGCCACCTCTACGGGGCGGCCCTGGGCGTCAAGAGAAAAGATCTCCTGGTGAGCCCAGACATCTGCACTGTCGAGGGCGACGTAAATCGGCAGGTCCCCGATAATGTGTATGCCTCGGTTCTGGGCATGCTGCCGGAGGAGCTGCCATTGGTGGAAAAAGAGGTACTGCTCGAAAACGGCATACTGGATCTCGCCATGCAGTTCTTTTTCAGCCTCCTGGATTGCCTTGGCATGGCGTTGACGCAGCGGTTCCGGCCATTCGTACCAGGGCTGCTGCTGGAATCTTGACTTGAGCGCGGTAAAGAGGGCATGGTCCTGAATCCAGTGATGCTGCTCACAAAAATGTTGTAGTTGCCCGTAGTTGCCGAGGCTGCCGAACCTGTTCCAGGCACGGCGCAGCAGTCGAGCTTTTTCCCGGGCAACTGCAGCGTAGTCGACAAGATATTCGTTGTGCTTCGAGGCAGGGAGGTCTTTGCTGGAGAGCAGCCCCTGGTCAAGGAGGAGATCAGGGCTGAGGAAAAGGGGGTTCCAGGCAAGGGCAGAGCTGCTCATGTAGGGTGAATTATCAACCACCTGATTGATCGGGGACAAGGGCAGGATCTGCCAGCAGCTCTGGCCAGCAGCGGCAAGAAAATCAATGAATTTCCAGGATGATGGACCAATGTCACCAATGCCGTAGGATGAAGGCAGGGAAAAAAGAGGGAGAAGAATGCCGCTTGATCGTTGGTCGAGAATATTTACTTCTGCAAAATGTGTCATATCTTTTCTTATCACTTGAGAGGTTTTATTGTAAACTGAAGAGATGAGAGATACGCTGAAAATGCCAGCGTGTGGAGGCGGTCATAGTGACTGCTCTTGATACGTTCGGCATAATATGTTATTTTTACTATTTTGTTTGCTTTTATGATTGCAAATCGTGATCTTCCCTATCAACGATAGCTGAGTCCTGGAGGGAGTGCCAAGTGCTTTCGGGTATCAAAAATGACCTTCTGGAGGCCGGTAAAAATGAGGGGTGTATTACCTTTCAGCACCTTAACGAGCTGCTGCCGGAAAAAATCAAAGATCCAGGTGAAATTGAGGAACTCTTTGATTTTCTAGGACAAAACAATATAGAAGTTGTCACCCAGGAAGAATCAGGAAAAAAGAAGACACTTTCAGGTGAGGAATGGACGGGTCCCAAAAACGCCGGTGAAGACGAGGTTGTCGTTGATGCCCTGCCCGAGAGCGAAGATCATGAGTCCGAAGAAACCACTACCACCTACCTCCGGGAGATGGGACAGTTTGATCTGCTGACTCCGGAGGACGAGGCAAAGTATTCCAAGACCATTCGTGAAGGGTTCGATGCCATTATTGAGGCTATTCGCACCAATACTTCCGGTGCTCCCGAGATCAAGATGCTGGTGGAGCGTATTGATATCTGGCAACGCAAAGATCCCACGCTTAAACCGAAAAAACAGCAGCTCAACTATATGCGGCACTGTGTGGTGGTGGCGACCAGTAAGTATCCGGATGTGCGTGAGCTGATAGAGCTGAATGCCAGGATCGAGGCTTACCTCCGCTCTATTGAGGCAGCCAAGGACGCGATGATCCGTGCTAATCTTCGGTTGGTGGTGAGTATCGCCAAGCGGTATATGCACCAGGGGCTGACCCTGGCCGACCTGATACAGGAAGGCAACCTGGGGCTGATGCGCGCAGTGTTCCGCTTTGACTACAAGAAGGGCAACAAGTTTTCCACCTATGCGTCGTGGTGGATCAGGCAGGCCATCACCAGGGCCATCCTTGACAAAACACGCACTATCCGGTTGCCGGTGCATTTTCTTGAGCTACGCAGTCAGTTTTTCAAGGCCTTTTATTCTCTGCTCAAGGAGCTTGGTAGAGAGCCGACACCTGTGGAGATTTCCAAACGGACCGATCTGCCCATGGACAAGATCCTGGCGATCCTGGAGGCCAGTCGCGAGCCCATTTCCCTGGAAACACCTGTGGGAGACGACGATTCGACCCTGGGTGATTTTCTCGAAAATCAGGAGTCAGAATCACCGTATGATGCCGTACAGAACCGCGAGCTCGCCAACCGGGTGACCGAGGTGCTCTCCTCGCTGACCGACAGGGAGGAAAAAATTATCAGGCTGCGTTTTGGTATCGGCGAAAAAGCAGAGTATACCCTTGAAGAGATTGGTAAGCGGTTCAACGTGTCCCGGGAGCGCATTCGGCAGATAGAGAAAAAGGCGCTGAACCGGCTTCGGCATTCGAGCCGCAGGGAAAAATTGCGGTACTTCCTTGACTGACCAGTTTTCTAGAGAGTGGTTTCAAGCTCCTTGTCATGGGGGCTTTTTCAGGTGTTCCCGGAAAATCTTGAACAGCAAACCTTGAGAGTCTGTCAACGTATACTGGCCAACCGGGGCAATGCAGGAGGGCAGCGTTCAGGCAGGTTTCTGCAGCTGTGTCTCGCTCTTTTTCATGTCTAACAGCAACATATTGTCGTCTTATGCATAAGCAGCAGTCTGAGAGTAAAACTGCCAGCGCTGAGAAAAAAAAACAGTTTGTGCGGCAAAAATTTGCCGCCATCAGCAATCGTTATGATCTGCTGAACTCGCTCCTTTCGCTGCAGATTGACCGATACTGGCGCTGGACCACCACCAGGACGCTGCGTGAATTTCCTGATGGACCTGTTCTCGACCTCTGTGCTGGCACCTTACCTCTTTCTCTCGAGCTTACCCGCCAGGCTGTGAGCCGACAGGTGATCAGTGTGGATTTTTGTGAAGACATGCTGCGTGCCGGCGTTGATGCCTTGCCAGACGATGGTCGCAGAGACCGGATTTTCGCGGTGTGCGGTGATGGTGAGGAGATCCCTGCACCTGCTGACACCTTTTGGGGGTGTACCGTGGCCTTTGGTGTCCGTAATCTTTCCCGAACACGCAAGGGTTTGCAGGAGATGCACCGGGTTTTGAGACCAGGGGGAAAGCTGTTGATCCTCGAATTTTCCCGACCCACCAACCCGGTTGTCAAGCCGGTTTACAGCTTTTATCTCAACAAGGTGCTGCCCAAGGTGGCAGGGCTCGTGAGCGGTGACCGTGAGGCGTATGAATACCTCGCCTCAAGTATTGCCGCCTTTTACGAGCCTGAAGAGCTTTTGGCAATGATGCGTGAAGCTGGTTTTGCTCGGGTCGAGCGCCGTCCGTTGACCTTTGGGATCGTCTCGTTGTATCAGGGGCGCAAATAGCATGGGTAGCGACCGTCTTCTGCTCGGCATAACCGGAGCCACAGGCATGTTGTATGTACCGAGTCTGCTGAACCGGCTGGCAACGGCCCAGGTTGAGGTCGAGGCCATCATCTCCGCAACCGGCCGTCAGGTGCTGAAATGGGAACTGGGGTTTACTGCAGAAGAACTCCCAGGGGTGCGGCGCTGGTATGCAGTTGATGATTTTGCGGCCCGGCCATCATCTGGGTCAAGCCGTTACCGGGGGATGGTCATTCTTCCGTGTACCATGGGCAGTCTTGCAGCCATCGCCAGTGGTACCTGTCTTAATCTTATTCACAGAGCCGCCGATGTCACCTTGAAGGAACGACGCCCTCTGTTGCTGGCGGTGCGCGAAACACCGTTTAACCGAACACATCTACGTAATATGCTGACAGTCCAGGATGCCGGTGGCATCGTCATGCCGCTTATGCCCTCTTTTTACAGTCAACCGCGCGGGCTTTCCGAGATGGCTGACGATCTGACAATGCGTATCTGTGACCTGCTTGATATTTCGGTCACCAGTACCAGGCGCTGGCAGGGGCCGGACTGCTGAAAAAACCGGCGGTCCTGCTGTGGATGAGCACGTTCAAACAGAGACAATCTCTTCTCCCCCTCGCGCCGGCAATTGTTTTACGAGCCTGCCGTCCCTGCCGCTCTGTCACCAGTGCAGGGGGTCTTTTTCATCATGAACAATGGTCGTATCGATCTGCCCCTGTTTTTGGCTAAAACCCTGCTCCTGTGCTGAGGGAAAAAACCATGGTCTTGCCTGTCCTTCTTGCCCTGCTGCTGTGTATCGCCTGCCCCTGCCCGAGTGCAGCGCAAGCGCCCACCATCAACAACGAGGCTTTGGCCATTGTCGGTGCGGGTGGGGAAACCCTGCGATACACCATTGCCTGGACCGGCGGTGTAAAGGTCGGCGACCTGGTGCTCGAGCTTCGCAGGAACAACGAGACAACAGTGACGATCACAGCGCTGGCCTCCGACTATGGTCTCCTGCGGGCCCTTTATCCTGTGGATGATACCTTTGTAACCACGATGAGCTCTTCTTCGATGCTGCCGCGCCGGTACCAGGTACATCAGCAGGAGGGCAAGAGAGAGACGAGACGTCTGACCCGGTATACTCAGGAGACCAGGCAGGTTCACTATCAGAAAAATGATGAACCGGAGATCCAGTTTACCGTCCAAGGCCCGGTGCACAACGAGTTTACCGGGTTTTATTTCAGCAGGGTTCTCGATTATCCGTCAGGGGTGGGAGAGGTACCAACGTTTGCAGACAAAAAGTATCATCTGGTACAGGTTCATCTCCAGGGTCGACCCAGCCTTGCTTCCATCTTCGGTGAGGTACAAACCCTTGAGCTTCAGCCGCGCATGCCCTTCAAGGGGTTGTACGATAAACGTGGTGATACGGTTATCTGGGTGACTGACGATGCGTGCCGGGTGCCGGTGAAGATAAACTCGCGCATTGCCATTGGCTCGCTCACTGCAACCTTGACAGCGTACACGAACCCGGCCTGTCCACAGTACAGCACAACGACCGGAAATTGAGTCCAGGGCAGATTTGCCCGTGCAGACCTCAGGCCGTTTGCAGCAGGCCTTACGGTGGAAACGTCAACAAGTTTACATACGGCTGTACAGCTCCAGGACCCGTTCTTTGGTCATGATCTGCTGCCAGTCCGGTCCCAGGCAGTTTTCCCAGAGAGGCGCCAGCCCCAGGGCAACCGAGGCCATGGTCTCCATGGATTCACGGGAGAGTTCGGCGGTGAGGTTGCGGGGCAGGGTGATGTCGTGCCTGTCCATCATCTGACGAAACTCTGCAACGCCCTGTGGATAAAACTCCTCCAGATAATCGAAGGTAATGCAGCAGCCGATACCGTGGTGGGTGCCAAGAACAAAACTGAGGCCATAACTGAGCGCATGGCAGGCCCCAACCTGGGAGTAGGCAATGCTCATGCCGCCGAAGTAGGAGGCCATCATCAGTTTGTCGCTGGCATCTTCGTGGTCTTCGAGAAAGACCTGGCGGCAGAGTTCCAGGGATTTTTCTCCATAGGCGCAACTAAAGGCGTTAAGGTAGGTACCGGCCAGGGACTCGACGTCGTGGATGTAACAGTCCATACCGGTATAGAACCACTGTTCCTTGGGCACATCAGCGGTGAGCTCAGGATCAAGGACCATCTGGTCAAAAAGGGTGTAGTCGGAGTTAATCCCCAGCTTTTTTTCCGGGCCGGTGAGGACGGTGGTGCGCGACACTTCGGCCCCGGTACCGGAAAGTGTTGGTACGGCCACATGGTAGACCGCTGGATTGTTGATCAGGTCCCAGCCCTGGTAATCCTGGGCTGATCCAGGATTGGTGAGCAACAAACTGATTGCCTTGGCAATATCCATGGTAGAGCCGCCGCCGATGCCGATAATACCGTCAGGACAGACGGCAAACTGTTCCTGGAGTGTGTGCACGAGCTCGTCAATATACCCGGTTTTGGGCTCATCCTTGACGTTGACGTGGAGGAGGGTATCGGTTGAGCGAAGCGGGAGGCGCCCCTCCAGTGCTGTACCCCGGAAAACATCATCGAGCACAAAAACCATGGGAGCACCGCTGGTTATCCGATGGGGGGTCAGGATATCGTCTAACTGATTGAAGCATCCGCGTCCGAAGATGATGCCGGGGACTATTCTGAAATTTCTGTACATCTGGCTTCTCGCTGGTAAAAATGTTTGGGAAGTGTGGCTGCCGAGACCATGGGACGGCAGGGTGCGGCACCTGTACCACCAGCATCTGCATGCCAGATGCTCGAGAAAAAAGCAAGGGGATACTGGAGAAATCTGTACCGCGCCTGGATTGATAGGGCGAAAGAGCAAAGTGCAAAGACAGCGGGCAAGGTGCAAAAAGAACTGCCAAGTATACCGGTACATTGAACTGGTCCAACCAGTCCGATGTTGCGGCGAGACCTTTGAGAAAGGAGGGGTTCCCCGGAAAAAGCGAACCCTGAAGGGGCACATATTGCTAGTTATCTGAATACACTTTCTTTTTTTAGGAGTACCAAAGAATTACCCCTGTCAAAGGCGCTTTTGTTACCGTTTGCAGCGATAACGTGATATACTAAAAAAAAGAGAAGAGAGAAGATATACGTGCTGGTTCTCCGGGTCAATTCCATGACAGAGGAGGCAGAGAAGATTATGCAAAATACACAGGATCTGCGACGATACAAGCGCGTCGACGTTAACAGCACTTCCGTAAACGTAACCGACGGGTACATCTTCTGCACTGGGCAGTTAGCCAATATCTCCGGGGTTGGCGCCTGCCTCAAACAATTACCATGCTCCCTGGACAGGGAGGCTGAGCGAATTACGGTGTTTATCAATGATGCTGGTTTCCAGCCGGTGCTGCATCTGCAGCCGGTGTGGTCTGAGGACAGTGTCTCCGGCAAGGTGCTCGGAGGCCTGATCAAGAACACCCCTGATAACTGGAAGCAGTATCTTGGGATGAAGTCCTGAGCCGGCTTTTCTGGCCTGTGACCGGAGGTTCTCTCTGATTGTTTTCCTCGATAAACAGGCTGCGCCGACCTGAAGGATCAGCCGGAGCGGCCTGTTGGCGCCATGTTATTATCGCCATCTCTCGAATTTTTTGCAGAAGATCTTGCGCTCTTGCTTTCCCTTGATATGCGCATCATCTGTGCTTCTTCTATAGATTTCCCCTCCGATCAACCGTTGTTATCCTGTTGTGTGCAACAGGGGTGCTGCTCTTTTTGCAGCTCCGAGGTGCAGTTGGCCAGAGGTGAGGGGGGTGACCGTTTTTTCTCCATATGCGTGGCAAGATAGATGCTTACCAGGGGCATTGTCTCCTCGCAGAACTGGACCCTTTGAACCTGAGCAAACAGAACCCTTTCACTACCTTTTTCAGGTATTACTGCTGATCCAGGCAGATAACTACGTATTGAAGCTGACGCATGAGTGCTATTCCCGTTTATGGCAGAACAGGCAGCGGTAGGGTGGCGGGTGGGTATCAGCCAGAGGTGCAGTCCCTTTGGCGCTGTGACAGGGGGTGCATTGTTGTTCGGCCTTTTTCTTTTTCATGTGACGAAAAACCGTGTGAGCATCGTCCTGGGGCAGAGGAGGTGTGGTTTCAGGTGGCGCATTCAACAAAAACAGCAGTACCCCTCCGGTAAAACAGAGGAACAGCAGATTGAGGAGGCCTGTATACCGACGGTTTTTTGGTTGCAGCGTATCAGGGGTGGACATGGGCCTTGTTGCTCTCTTTCATCGGCACTTCTGCATGCTCGTCAAGAACGCGGAGCACGTTACTTTGCCATTTCCATGGAGGTAAAATCAAGAAATTTCCAGCGAAGCAGGAGTAGCGACAGTTCCATGAGTACCGAACAACCTGGTCCGGTTCTGGTGGCCAACTCCAGCAGGCGGGTGTGACGGCGGTGACGGGCGAGCAGATGACGCATCGCCGGTGATAGCTGCGTTGCCCCGCAGATATGCCGGGCTACTTCCTCACCGGCAACAATCGCCGGGTATATGCCCTCGCCGGTAAGTCCCGACGCCAGCCCTGCCGCGTCACCCACCAGAAAGATGTTGTTAAAGCTGTGCCCCTGATAATCATAATTGACAAGACCGGCACGAAGGTGGCCGGCGGTCATTGTCACACCTCTTTGCTCAGCCCACTGGAACAGGCGTGTTTTAAGGGTTCTGAAATCAAACAATGAACTGTCCGCATATGCTCCTATGGAAAAGGTATTGCGATGGGGGAAAATCCACCCGTATCCAGTGGCGAACAGTCGCCGTTCAAGATGCCAGCACATCGTGTGGCGCTGTCCTGGTATCTGGCAGTTCAGTCCCAGGCCTCTGCGCCGTGTACCAAGCCCGAGTAGGCGGCGTACCCGCGAATTTGCGCCGTCAGCACCAACAAGGTAATCGCAGACAAGCTTGCGCGGGCTGCCCTTATAGGTAAACTGTACAGTTCTCCCTGTAAAATTTTGCACCCTGGCCTCGGGTATGATATCAGCGCCTGCATTAGCTGCCTCGGCCGCCATCCACTGACCAAGCTCTCTCCGGTTAACAGTGGCAATGATGGGGTTGTCACTGCGAACAACAACGCGCTGGAGGGGCGAAGAGAGGAACTGTTCCGGAAAACTTTGTTGGATGAGGTGGTCGGGAACTCTGCTGATCAGGCCGCTCCAGGTAATACCCCCGGCGCAGACCTTGTCACCAATGGTGGACTTTTGTTCAAGAACCGCAACCCGGCAGCCGTTTTTTGCCAGGTGTTTTGCGGCGCTCAACCCACCTGGTCCGGCACCCGCGATAACGACAGTATAGTGAGTACGCATACGCTACTGTTGACCTGGGCAGGAAGTAAACAAGATATTGGGTAAGAGGCAGGTCGCTGCTTGCCTTTACCGCGCTGATACTCTATTTTCAGCTCGTTGGCTGCTGTATGCAGGACCACCGGCAAAATATCAACCCTTTTTTCATAGCACAGGAATCCTCATGGACAACATAAAAAAAATATATCTTAGAGATTACACGCCGCCCCAGTACCTGGTCGATGCCGTTAATCTCCGGGTGGAGCTTGACCCGGTTGCCACCCGGATAACGGCTACGCTGCAATGCCGCGCCAACGGTCCGGCCAAAAAGCCGCTGGTTTTTTATGGTGAAAAATTTGATGTGGAAGGCGTGGAAATCGACGGTAGGCTGCTTGACGAGGATGAATACAGTTTTTCTCAGGGTTCGCTGACCATCCCCGAGGTGCCGGTCGAGCCCTTCACGCTCACCACTGTCACCCTGGTAAATCCTGAAGCCAATACAGCTCTGGAAGGGTTGTACCGATCATCAGCAAACTACTGTACACAGTGTGAGGCTGAGGGTTTTCGCAAAATCACCTGTTTTCCCGATCGACCCGATGTCTTGAGCGTCTTCACCACGACCATTATTGCCCCAAAAAATGAAGCTCCGGTGCTGCTGGCAAACGGCAATCTCGTCGATTCGGGAGATCTTGCTGATGGTCGTCACTGGGCCACCTGGCATGATCCTTTTCCCAAGCCCTGTTATCTGTTTGCGCTGGTGGCCGGTAACCTGGTCTGTATCCGTGACAGCTTTACTACCATGAGCGGACGGACGATTGATCTGCGCATCTACGTGGAGCCACGCAATCAGGCCAAGTGCGCTCACGCCATGAAAGCCCTCAAAAAAGCCATGCGCTGGGACGAAGAGCAGTTTGGCCGCGAATATGACCTGGATATCTACATGATTGTCGCTGTCGATGACTTCAACATGGGGGCCATGGAGAACAAGGGACTCAATATCTTTAACTCCAAGTATGTACTGGCGTTACCAGAAACAGCCACCGATGCCGACTTTGCCGGTGTTGAAGGGGTTATTGCCCATGAATACTTCCATAACTGGACGGGTAACCGCATCACCTGCCGTGACTGGTTTCAGCTGAGTCTCAAGGAGGGGCTTACTGTCTTTCGTGATCAAGAGTTCAGTGCCGATATGGGCTCGAGGCCGGTTAAACGCATTCAGGACGCCAATATAATCCGGTCTGTGCAGTTTCGCGAGGATGCCGGCCCCATGGCCCATCCAGTGCGACCAGATGCCTTTGTCGAGATCAACAATTTTTATACGGTGACCGTCTACAACAAGGGTGCGGAGCTTATTCGTATGCAGCACACCCTGCTGGGCAGGGAACGATTTCGTCGGGGCATGGATCTCTACTTTCAACGCTATGACGGTCAGGCAGTGACCTGCGAAGATTTTCTCGGGTGTATGGCAGATGCCGGAGAACGGGACCTGCATCAGTTTCATCGCTGGTACACCCAGGCGGGAACACCTAAGCTGCATATCTCCGAGGAGTGGCATGGCCAGACCTACAGGCTCACTCTCCGGCAGGAATATCCTGCGCCTCCAGGCCAGCCAGACAATCTCCCTTTTCATATCCCGGTTATTGTCGGGCTCCTTGCAGAAGAGGATGGCCGCCCCATACCTCTGGAAGATGGCGCAGTCTCCCGGCTTCTCGAATTGACCGAGGCTGAGCAGACCTTTGAGTTCGCAAATCTTCCGGCAAAACCGGTGTGCTCACTGCTGCGTAATTTTTCAGCGCCGGTTAAGGTGGTGTTTGAACGTCCCCAGAGCCAGCTGGCGTTGCTGATGGCTCATGACAGCGATGCCTTCAATCGCTGGGATGCCGGACAGCAACTGATGCTCAGGCACCTGCTTGCCAGGCTCCAGCAGCGAGAAGATGAACCAGATGACGGGCCTGATGATCAGCTGATTGAAGCGGTAAAAACGGTGTTGCTCGACGACCAGGAAGAGCATGCCTTTCTTGCCAAAATGCTTACCCTGCCCAGTGAGACCTGGATCGGTCAGCATCTTGACCGCATAGATCCGATACGTGTGTTTGAGGTACGACGTCAACTGCAGGCGCATCTTGGAGGACAGCTCCGAGAGGAGTTACTCCATCGCTATCAGCAGTTGAGCACAGATGATGACGTCTATCGTTTCACGGCCAAAGAAAGCGGTCGTCGGTCACTGCGTAACTGCTGTCTACAGTATTTGCTCAGCAGGGCGAGACAGGGACGTCTTGCACCCGAACTGCTGGAGCTGGGACGCCTGCAGTATGCGAATGCCGGTAACATGACAGATCGTATCGCCGCTCTTGCAGCAGTGGTGCAAGCTGAGCAGGGACTTGCCGATGAGCTGCTCACCGATTTCTATGCAAAGTGGCAGGATGATCCCCTGGTTGTGGACAAGTGGCTTGCCCTGCAGGCCGCTTCAAGTCTTCCCGGCACCCTGGAACGAGTTCGGGCCCTTATGGAGCATCCTGCCTTTACCCTACGCAATCCCAACAAGGTCCGAGCCCTTATCGGTACGTTCTGCAGCTATAATCACCTCCATTTTCATGCAGAGGACGGGAGCGGTTACCAGTTTCTCGGTGAGCAGGTTTTGGCCCTTGATGCACTCAATCCCCAGGTGGCAGCCAGGATGCTCACCCCGCTCACCCTGTGGCGAAAATTTACTGAAGCACGGGGCCGGCTGATGAAAAAACATCTGGAGGAGATCGGTGAGAATGTCAGGCTGAGTCGTGATGTGCGCGAGATAATTGCCCGCAGCCTCGAATAACGGGAACCTGACGACCCCGTTGCCCGCGGCGGTTTCGTGTGGACCTCTTTTTTTCTGTCAGCTGTTGATCTGTTGGTCCACTGTCGCTTTTACGGGTACCTTGAGAAAAAACAACGAGGCAATGCGGTGAGATTTGGTAGTTACGGCATCTGGGAAAAGTTACCGCAGATATAGGGGGGGCTCTTGCAAAGATAACTTGTTGAGACAGCATGCAGAGGTTCCAGCGCGCTGCGCGCGCCAGAACAGCGAGTATACCTTACCGAAAGTCAGCCTGGTCTCTCTAGCAGCTGCCAACGTAGTTGAAAGCTTCTCCTTTCCAGGGTTAACCTCCAGCCTGCAAGGAGCGGCGTTGCTGTTCCCGCTCCTTCTTCAACTCCAGGTACTCCTCTTCGGCACGACGCAGGCTCTCCTCCTGATTCTTACGCATTTTTGCAATCTTGGCGCGAACCTTCTCCTGGTTGAGCTGTAACACCTGGGCACCGAATAGGGCACTGGCCAGGTACTTGAAAGCAAAGAGCATCAATTCCACGTCATCGTCGCGGATCTTCTCCACGGTCTGGGCATCAACCTCATAAGTTTGAAGAAACTGCGAGTCAAAGACAAAGCTCCTGAAGGACTCCAGATCGGTCGAGGCCATGAAAAACATGCGCTGGGCCTGTTCACTGAGCTCGGCCTGGCGACCGAATGACTTGCGTCGCATCACCAACCGCAGCCACTCTTTGTTCATCTCGTCACGCAGATCCACGCCCTGGTCAGCCCGCCATTCCCTGATGGTCCAGTGTTTGGGTTCTTCATGTCCTTTGCAGTGCGGTTCCTTGACAATAAAGAAAAATTTTTCTTCCCGGCTCTCTTCTCCACTTTCATGAAAATCGGCCATACCCACCGGATAATATCGACAGGCTGAAGGACGGTCTTCATAGACGGTACACCCCTCAGGAGTGACAAAGGGACAGCCACCTGTCTCTTCATCGAGTTTGAGCCGTACTCCAGGCATATCAGTCTTTTCGAGATACTCGGGGGTGGCATACTGAGTGATGAATTCGGCTGATGAAATTCCCAGACGTTTGCGCAGCATCAGGATATCATATGGGGTCAGGATAATTTTGATATTGTGACAACAGGCGGTAAAACAACTCACCCCGGGATGACAGGCAAACTGCAACGGGGAATCCAGTGTCAGTTTCTGCGGCAAAATATTCGAAGGATTCTTGTCAGTCGCCCCAAACAATCCCTTGTCGACATGCTGATCGCCGGTCATTATGCACCCTCACTTGCAATGAAAAAGAAAGACAGCGTATTGGTGGCAAAATACTATAACACCTTCGAGGGTTCTGTCAATCAACATAAAAAAAGATAAATTTTTTCAGGTATATAGGTGTCGCCGGCGGTGAATCCCCATTCATTTTTTTCTTTGGCAGGTACTCCTGGAGGGATGAGAGGGAAGAAAAAAAGAACGGTTGTGCATCAATTGGATTTTATTTCTTTACAGAAATGGTAAAAGGCTGGTAGACATCAATCCACGAATGGTTACTGTACATACTTATGAAAAAACTTTTGCTCAACCCTATAGATATATCCAAGGCCGAGACGCTTGTCTATCACCTACCCAACGGGCCTTCGCTCTCCCTCGATATGAACGGCCTTTTTGACGTTGTTGATATTGGCATGGAACAAGGTGATATCTGTGACACTTCGGACATCGACGGCGTCATCCATTTTTTTCCGAAAGGTAATGCCTGAGGTACGGTAGGCAACCACGCCGACACTTCACTCCAGCGCCTTGCAACGGCTGAACATGCGGCCCACCATAGATACCAGCCTTGATGGCCATGTCCATACCCGGCTCTGTCTGCATGCCAAAGGCGAGATGGAAGAGTATGTTCAGGCCGCGATCCAGAAGGGCCTGGCCTGTCTGACCTTTTTGGAACATCTCGAGGTCGGCATCACCTACCCGCACCGCACCTGGCTCACACCAGAAGACTTTGAAGAGTACTTCAGGGAGGGGCAGCGGCTCAAACAGAAATATAGGGATAAGATCCGTATCCGTCTGGGTGTAGAGACCGGTTACAACCCGGAAAAGGTTGAGGAGATTCGTGCCCGCCTCGAGGAGTACCCGGTAGAAACTGTCGGCCTCTCCTACCACTTCTACCGGATCGCTGATGGCCATTACAATATGGTCAGCAAATCTTCCTTCAACATGAAGGCCTTGATGGAAGAGGGGGCTGAACGGGTGGCAACACAGTACTTTACCACTCTTCTGGAGGCGATACAGGCGCTTGATGTCAGCTTCCTCTGCCATCTTGACGCCGTTCTACGGCACATGCCAGAGATGACCCTGACAAGGGCGCATCATCAGCAGATCGACGCGCTGCTCGACACCATGGCTGCTCGGTCCATTGGTTTAGAGATCAATACCTCGGGTATCCCCCACCGGGGTATGCCCTATCCGGAGACCGACATCATCGGCCGGGCTGTGAGGAGGGGGATCTGGTTGCAGGCAGGTTCGGACGCACACACCCCCACAGATGTGGGACGATATTTCTCTCAGCTTCCTGAACTAATCAGGGAGAGCTTCATGAAACCATAAGAAGCGTTTGTAAGGCGTATTCCGCGGTGTTGTGCAACAAGAGAACCCTTGAGCAATCTTTTTGTCTGTCTAGTTCTGTCTATATTGTTATCCTCTGCTTGCCACTCTGCCTTGTTCTGCAGATCAATTGGGTAGGATGTCCTTCCCAGCTCACACCGAGAGGACAGACAACAGTCGGTATGGTCCAGGGGCAGAACAGGCCAAGCACTGTAAGAGCAACAACTGATTATCAGTCAAGCCGCTCTGTTCTCTTGCTTTCGTCATTTGCGCCTTTCAAGTAATATACTGGTTTTTATAGATATTTTTTTCTGATTCTGACGTTTTTCCCTTGACAAGCTAACAGAGAGTTTGCAGGGTTGCTATGCATTGTGATGCTGATATGTTGCTTTTCAAAAACACCTTCTGCTATGTTTTGTGACGACCTGAGCGCTGCCAGGGTGCCCTCTGTACAGGAAGAGGGATCTTTATGAATCTGCTTTTGTTTGAGGAGCAGGAACTCCGGGGTGATCTCCTCTGTTTGACAGGACGCCGGCACAGGCACCTGATCGAGGTGCTCAATGTCCGTCAGGGCGATACGGTGAAGATTGGCCAGGTTAATGGCCGAGTCGGAGTTGGTCTTGTCGAGAAGCGTTCCCCGGCGGAAACGATCCTCAGTGTTGCGTTTACAGGCAAACCCAAAAGACAGCCGGATATTGGTCTCATTCTCGCGCTTCCCAGACCAGTTATGTTGCAGCGTATTCTCAAGCAGGCAACGGTTCTGGGCGTCAACCACTTTTATCTTGTCCGTAGCGCCAGGGTGGAGAAATCCTATTTTCACTCTCCGGTGCTGCAGCCAGAGCGCATCCGGGAGCTGCTTGTGGAGGGGCTTGAACAGGCAATGGACACCCGGCTGCCCACTGTTGAGCTGCAGCATCGTTTCAAACCCTTTATCGAGGATGTTTTACCAAGGCTGCGATCACCGGGGGTTATCGCTCATCCGGGCGTACCAGCACGTTTGCCTGAGGTTTTTCCCGCTGCTCCTGGCCCGCTGCTGCTCGCTGTTGGCCCTGAAGGAGGGTGGAGCGATTATGAGTACCATCGTTTCATTGCCGCAGGTTTTTCCGGTTGTACCATGGGGCAGCGTATCCTGCATGTGGATACTGCCGTAGTGGCGTTGTTGGCACAGGTAGCTCTGCTGCGCGATCTTCGTTTGTGAGATGGTAGCAGCGGTTTTCCCCGCTTTTGCATGGGGTAGTTGCATAAGGAGAACAGCATGGAACAGAGTATTGACGTTGCTTTTCCCAGCGCTTCGCAGGTGAGCGCGACCGTAGGCAGGCATGTTATCATTTCGGAAAATCCCGGGGCTGTCGATATTCCCGAGTATCCCTCGCCCTTTGAACTGTTTTTGGCCTCGATTGTCAGCTGTGCCGCGTCTTATGCCAGGGGATTTTGTCTGGCGAGGAAACTGTCCACAGCAGGCCTGCACCTGAGTATGGCCTACGAACGCACCCCTGACAAGCCGGAGATCAAGTGGCTGGAGCTGCGTTTGCAACTACCAGAAGGATTTCCGGAAAAATATCGGGCTGGCATTCTCCGGGCCATTGATCAGTGTGCGGTGAAAAAAAACATTCTCGTACCGCCCGCCTTCAAGATCGTTGTTGGGTAATCGTCACAGGTGGGCTGTGCTGGCCGGTCATGCTGGCCGGTTAAAACGTGAGGCAACTTGTTGATAGAGCCGGATAAATTCGGGCAGACGGGCAAGGTAGAGGGCCAGTGCATAGACGGCACCTCCCCCTGTCACCAAAAGGAGAACGGCAAGAAACTGCATGATGATCATGCCCTGCAGCCAGTCATCAAGCACTGTCAGTAAACCTGTGAGGACCGCCGCCATCACCAGCGTGGCAAAACAGATTTTCACCAGCCCCAGCAGCAGTTCCCTGAGCGGATATCCCTGTAGCTGCCGATACAGCACCACGGCCAGAAAGAAGAAGTTCAGTGCCATGACAGCACTGGTCGAAAGGGCAATGGCTCGGTGCTGGAGGACGTCAATGGTGGAGCTGATGATAAGGATGTTCGCCCCCACAGCGAGAAAGCTGCCTATCACCGGATAACGTGTCTTGCCAATGGCGTAAAACGTCGGAACCAGCACCTTGATGGCAGAGTAGGCGAACAACCCTGTGGCATAACAGGAGAGTGCCTCGGCGGTCCGCAGCGTATCTGTGGCGGTAAAGGCCCCATGCTCAAAGATGAGCCGGATTATCGGGCTGCCTAGAAGAATGAGGGCAACCGATGCCGGGATGGTCAGGCTGAACACCATCACCAGGGAGGAGGTAAAGGTCTGCCTGAGCCCGCTAATATCCTTTGTCGCCGCATGTCTAGCCAGCACCGGGGTAGCGGCGATGGCAAAGGCGACGCCAAACAGACCAATGGGGAGCTGTACCAGGCGGAAGGCATAGTTAAGCCAGGACACCGAACCCTGGGCGCAGCTCGCGGCAAAATTGGTGTTGACGAAGATGTTGATCTGGGTCGCACTGAGGCCTATGGTGGCGGGAAGCATCAACACCATGATCTTTTTAAGCCCTGGCTCATGGAAGTTCAAGCGGGTAATGAACCTGAATCCGGCCAGCCGCAGGGTGGGCAGCTGCATCATCAGCTGTAGTGCTCCCCCCAGGAGCGTTCCCCAGGCCATCCCCATAATGGCAGGATACCCGAACCGTGGCAGTATCCAGGCCATGCTGACACCACCGATGATCGACCCCAGATTGAAGAAGCTTGATGACAGCGCCGGCACAAAAAAATGCCCCTTGGTATTGAGCATCCCCATGACCACTGCAGACATGGACACAAAAAAGAGAAAGGGGAGCATGATCTGGGTGAGTTGCGTGGTCAGCTCTGTCTTTCCCGCATAGAAGTGAAATTCAGGAGCGAGCAGATTGACGATGTCCTCTGCCCAGTAAATACCGACAAGCGTCAGGAAGCTGATGAGCATGGCCAGAAAAACCAGGACCGTGCTCGCCAGTCGCCAGGTGGCACGCTCTCCCTTGTTGGCATCGTAGTCGGAGAATACGGTGACAAAGGCGGCAGAGAGCGCCCCCTCACCAAACAGGTCGCGGAGAAGATTGGGAATTCGGAAAGCGACGATAAAGGCGTCATAGGCAAAGCCCGCGCCAAAAAGGGCTGCAAAGATCTGTTCTCTTGCCAGTCCGAGGACTCGGCTGCACATGACCGCAACGCTTACTGAGCCTGCAGATCTTGCTATCTTACCTGAATGCGTCTCTGTGTTTTCTGTCATCGGGCAAAGCGTGTAGAAGCGTGGAAGACTGTGGGTTATCGCTTGACTTTGCAATTGTAATACGAATATATAGAAATCTGTTTTTTCTGGAGAAGATGGATACCACTGATACAGAGAAAGTGAAACGCTTTTCTCCCTGCGGTCCTCGCAGCTGCCTCACCAGTGGTGTTTTTTTACCTTTTTAACCTGTTTACCGGAGGTCTTTATGCAGGAAGTCGGAATGATCCGCAACGCGGTACTCCTTGGACATGGCAACAGTGGAAAGACAACGCTTGCCGAAGCGTTGCTGTATACCTGCGGTGTCGTGAACAGGCTGGGTAAAGTGGACGAAGGCTCTTCCACCATGGACCACGAGCCTGAAGAGACAAAACGCAAGATCACCATTGGTGCCTCGTTCGGTCATCTCAAGTGGAAAAAGAACGACATCTTTCTGGTGGATACCCCTGGTGACGACAACTTTGTCAATGAGTCGCTGTTTGCCGCCAACGTCGCAGACAGTGCTATCCTCACCATTGGTGCCGTGCTTGGCGTCCGTCCACAGACCGAACGGTTTGTCGATATTGTCAGCTCGCGTAAGATGCCCTCGGTCATCTGCATCACAAAAATGGATCGTGAGCGTGCCAATTTTCAGAAAACCGTTGATCAGATCCGCGAGCAGTTCGACCTTACCCCGGTGGTGCTCTATCTGCCCATTGGCGCTGAAGACGATTTTAAGGGGATGGTGGATGTCCTTGGTGGCAAGGCCCTGATGTTTGCCGCTGATGGCTCCGGCAAGGTCGAAGAAGCCGAGATCCCCGCAGATCTGGCTGACGAGGTAGAGGCCCTGCGGGAAAACTTGATGGAATACGTGGCTGAAACCGATGACGATCTCCTTGAGAAATTTTTCGAGGAGGGCGAACTCAGTGCTGAGGAGATACGTAGTGGCCTGGTAAAGGCGGTGCAGAAGGGAGCTGTATCACCGGTATTGCCACTGGCCTCAGTGAATAATGCAGGCACCAGTGTCTTGCTCGATACCCTTGTCGAGTTGTTGCCCTCGCCAGACAAGCTGCCGGCCAGAACCTGCACTGACCCGAAAAATGAGGAGATTGTCGAGATCGAACCCAGCATTGATGGGCCTTTCACCGCCCAGGTCTTCAAGACCATGGCTGACCCCTTTGCCGGTCGTCTCACTATTTTTCGTGTTTTTTCAGGAACATTGCAGGGAGACAACTTTTATAACGCCAACAAGGAGCTGCAGGAACGCTTTGGTGCCCTGTTTGTGATGCAGGGCAAGGAACAACAAAAGGTTGACAGTGCCATACCCGGGATGATTGTCGCTGTGGCAAAACTGAAAGAGACCGTGACCGGCGATACCCTGCACGCTGCAAGCTCACCGCTGCTCTTTGATGCCCTCACCCCTATGCCTACGGTCATCAGCTATGCAGTCAGCGCTGAAAAGGGCGATGAAGAAAAGGTGTTCAGCTCGCTGACCAGAATGTTGGACGAGGATCTCACCCTGCAGCTGCTGCGTGAAAACCAGACCAAGGAGGTCCTTATCGGAGGGGTAGGGCAGGTGCATCTGGAGGTTATTGCCGAGAAGCTCAAACGCAAGTTTGGCGTGGAGCTTAGCCTTAAACTGCCAAAAGTACCGTACCGGGAGACCATCAAGGGGAAGGTCACAGTGCAGGGCAAACATAAAAAGCAGTCAGGTGGTCGCGGCCAGTTTGGCGACTGCACCATTGAGATGGAGCCACTGCCCAGAGGAGAACAGTTTGAATTTGTTGACAAGATTGTCGGCGGTGTCATCCCGCAGCAGTACAGGCCGGCGGTAGAAAAAGGCATTATCGAGGCCATGGAGCGGGGCCCGGTGGCTGGTTATCCGTTCGTTGACCTGAAAGTCACCCTGATAGATGGCTCTTATCATACTGTTGATTCCTCGGAGATGGCGTTCAAAATCGCCGGCTCACTCGCCTTCAAGAAAGGGGTCTTTGATGCCAATCCGGTGCTGCTTGAGCCGATTATGGATGTCGAGGTCCGCGTGGGCAAGGACAGCGTCGGTGATGTAATGGGAGACCTCAACAGTCGGCGCGGCAGGGTCCTGGGCATGGACTCGACGGGTAAGTACGAGGTGATCAACGCCCAGGTTCCTCAGGCTGAAATGCAGACCTATGCCCTTGATCTCACCTCAATGACTGGCGGTTTGGGGAATTTTACCGTGACGTTTTCGCATTATGAGGAGGTGCCTGCGCAGTTGGCTGAAAAAATTATCGAGGCCAGCAAGGACGCGGAGTAATGAAGCCTGAAGGACAGCAGTATCGAGCTGGTATCCTTACGCTCAGCGATAAGGGATCGCGGGGAGAGCGTGAGGATACCTCTGGCCAGCATCTCAGAAAGATGCTGGTTGAGGCAGGCTATACTGTTGAGCGCTACCTGATCCTGCCGGATCAGCAGGCGCTGATCGAAGAGACCCTTGTCGAGTGGGCGGATGCTCCGGATCTGGATCTGATCATCACCACCGGCGGGACCGGCGTCGCCCCCAGTGACCGGACGCCAGAGGCCACCAGGCAGGTTATTGACATGGAGGTGCCTGGACTTGCCGAGGCCATGCGTGGCGAAAGCCTGAAAAAAACCGTGCAGGCGGTCTGGTCCAGGGGAGTTGCCGGTATCCGGGCAGGGACGCTTATTATTAACCTGCCAGGCAGCAAGAAGGCAGCAGCGGAGAATCTGGCTGCAGTGTTGCCGGCGCTCAGGCATGGACTGTACAAGCTGCAAGGGGGGGCGGCTGATTGCGGCAGTGCCTGAAAAATACTTTTTTTCAGGCTTAGGCTACGCCTTCAAGCACCACCTGCGGTTGAGAACCTTGAGTCTCGCTGATCTCGCCGATCAGCAAGGCCTCCTCACCCAGATCCTTGAGTTGAAGCAGGACCTCCTCCGCCACCTCAGCGGCGACAATCGCAACCATGCCGATACCCATGTTGAAGGTTCTGTACATCTCCGTTTCGGAGATCTTGCCCCTTTCCTTCAGCAGGGTAAATATTGGTGGTCTTGACCATGCAGCAGGATTGAGCACGGCACCACAGCCATCGGGCAGCACCCTGGGGATATTATCAAAGAAGCCGCCACCTGTGATATGCACCAGGGCCTTGATCGTGTGCCTGCGCGTCAAGGTGGTCAGGCTGTCCACATAGATCTTGGTCGGGCGGAGCAGCTCCTCTCCCAGCGTGCAGCCGAGCTCCTCAATTGAGGCGTCAGGATCAAGGCCCTGTTCTTCGAACAAGACCTTACGTACCAGCGAGTAACCATTGGAATGGATGCCAGATGAGGGCAGCCCAATAATTTGATCACCTGCCTGCACTGTGCTACCGTCAATGAGGTTGTCGCGCTCCCCGATGCCGACAATAAACCCGGCAAGGTCATACTCACCTGGTTGATACAGCCCTGGCATTTCTGCGGTCTCGCCGCCAATAAGCGCACAACGGGCCAGCTTGCATCCCTGTGCGATGCCCTTGACAACATCAGCGGCTACCTCCATGTCGAGACTGCCCGTGGAAAAGTAATCAAGGAAGAACAGGGGGGTTGCCCCGGAAACAACCACATCGTTTGCACACATTGCCACCAGATCGATGCCGATGGTATCGTGGCGGCCGCAGAGTTTGGCAACGGCAAGCTTGGTGCCGACACCATCGGTGGAGGCGACAAGCACAGGGTTTTTGTAGCCTTTGTCGCCGATGGCAAACAGTCCGGAAAAGCCACCGATATCGGTGAGAACGCCTGGGCGATGTGTCTCGGAGACCAGACCCTTGATGCGCTCGACAAAAGCATTTCCCTTGTCGATATCAACACCGGCTTCCCTGTATCTTGAGGGCGATTGGATCATAGGATGAGAGTGCTCGTTTATGCTGTAAAAAAAGCGGTCAGCCCCTATGGCTGATATGTGGCAGGAGTGTATTGACAAAAAAAACTTTTACTGTTTTACAGGGGAGGTTGTCAACCTCTTTGGTGAATGATTGCAAGGCGCTGGTCATTTTGTTAGGATAGAGGCATGAAACTGCTCATTACGCTGGTTGGACTCGTGTTTATTCTTGAAGGATTACCCTACCTGGCAGCACCCGAAGGGATGCAGCGGTGGCTTCGGCAGCTCCTGGAAATGCATCCCGGGCAACTTCGAGTCATGGGGCTTATTGCCATGGCCTTTGGCTTCTTCCTCTGTTTTCTGGGGCAGCGGAGTGGAGTATTCGGTTAAGGTAAGGCGTTCCTGAAAAAATGAGACTAAATATAAAAATACTTAACTTTTACGCAATCAAGTAAAAGCAATAGCGGACGCAGATTTTGTCTAAAGTAATTCGAAGGATCATTAAAATTATTAAGAAAAAACTGTTGAGTCTGCAACGACGATTATCGAACCGTAATTTATGGTTTTTGTTATTTGCAGATTGTTTACTCATTACATTTTCTCACCTTCTTTCCCATGCGATTCGGTTTGAATTTCAATTTCAAGCAGGTGACATGAGACATTTTTTCATGTTTGTACCACTTGCGATAACAATTCGAATTCCTGTCTTTTACATGATGGGTTTGTATAGCGGAATGTGGCGGTATACAAGCCTTGAAGATCTACAAAACATAATAAAAGCAGTTTTTTTTTCGTCTCTTATAATTGTTTCTATTTTATTTATTGGCAACCGTTTTACCGGTTTTTCTCGTGCTATAATGGTTGTAGATACAGTTCTGACTTTTCTATTTATAAGTGGGTTGCGTGTTTTTATACGATGGTATCTCAACGATGGTTTAAAAAGATTTGCTCTTGCTGCTGGCGATAAAAAGAATCTCTTGATAATTGGTGCCGGGAGTTCGGGAGAGAAAATTGTCAGAGAAATTGAAAAAAATCAACAACTAGCCTATAATGTCGTCGGCTTTCTCGATGATAACCCTCAGAAAAAGGGATTGCGGATTCATAATGTGCCTGTATGGGGGGGGATCGATACGATTCAGGAATGCGTTGAGCATACAAGTGCAGATGAAATTCTTATTGCATTAGCTGCAGCAACAGCTGAGCAAATGCAGAGAATTGTAAAGTGGTGTAGGTCAACTGATATTCCTTACAAGATTATACCGAGCTATGGTGAAATAATTGGAGGAAAAGGCTCATTAAGAGCTATTCGTGATATTTCATATAAAGATTTGCTTGGTAGAGAAGAGATAAAACTTGAAAGTAATCTTATTGATCAATGCATATATGGAAAGACTGTACTGATTACAGGTGCTGGAGGTTCAGTTGGTTCTGAGCTTGCGCGACAGGTTCTAAAATTTGGGCCTGGTAAGATTGTTTTGCTCGACTCCAGCGAAGAAAATCTCTACAAAATCCAAATGGAGCTTCGTCATGATTATAATATTGATGAAGTTTCGGTTGTGTTGGGTAAGGTGCAGGATGTCCCACTTCTGAAGAAGATATTTGAAAAATACAAGCCTACAATATTGTTTCATGCTGCGGCCTATAAGCATGTACCCTTGATGGAGCAAAATCCTTGGCAGGCCGTACATAACAATATCTTTGCATCGCAAGTTATAATAGAAGCATCGATTATTCATGGCGTTGAACGCTTCGTTCTTGTATCAACCGATAAGGCCGTACGTCCCACAAATGTGATGGGGGCCTCAAAACGTATGACAGAGCTGCTGATGCTTGCCTACGCATCTGAAGATTGGGATGGTAAATTTTCTTCAGCCTGGAGAGCTCTCGTACGAGACAAAGATATTGAGCACCGAACTATTTTTATGGCTGTGAGGTTTGGTAATGTTCTTGGTTCATCGGGTTCTGTTGTTCCTCTGTTTAAAAAGCAGATTGAAAATGGTGGCCCAGTCACTGTTACTGACTCAAAAGTTACTCGTTATTTTATGTCAATTGAGGAAGCTGCTCAACTCATTTTACAAGTTGCTTCCATGGGGACTGGAGGAGAAATTTTTATTTTGAAAATGGGGAAAGCTGTCCTCATTCATCAATTGGCTAAAGATCTTATAAAACTTGCCGGTAAACGTCCTGATAGGGATATACAAATTGTATTTACAGGGTTGAGAGAAGGTGAAAAACTGTATGAAGAGCTTATTACCCAAGGAGAAGGAGTTGTTGAAACAGGTCATGAGAAGATTATGGTGCTTCGAGGTGAGAATATTCTTAACAATAGGTCGTGTGAGGTAGTGGAAGAGCTTAGAGCAAAGGCTCGTGTTTTTGACATTGCTGGAATCAAAAATACCCTTCACAGGATACTTCCCGAATATCAAATGTAGTGGTTCACCCCAGATCAGACATACTGCACTACCCCGGGTTTATCGGAGAGTATTTTGTCTGAGTCACGCAACTCGTTCTCAGTATTCGTATAATACAACATTTCGAACTCAGCGGGTGGAATATCACCAATCGGTTCGAGAATCCGGCGCTGAAACCAATCGACCCAATTTAGTGTTGCGTATTCAACGTCCTCCAAATCCTTCCACGGGCCGCTTTTGTGAATCACCTCGGCTTTGTACAAGCCGTTAATTGTCTCGGCCAATATTGTCATAAGAATCATCGACGCTGCCAACCGACGCAGCAAAACCCGCCTCAGCAAGTCTTTCCCTATAGCGAATCGACAGATATTGACTGCCTCGATTGCTGTGATGTAGACACCTCGTGGCTTGCCTCTCGCCCACAGGGCTTGTGCTCTAGTGCGTCTAAAACTCGCCAACCGACGATCGCGAATACACGTCCGTCACAAAGGCCACGTAAACAAAGCCTGACCACGTCGGCACGTAAGTAGATTACCCTCAAAATCAAATAACCATATGATAATAATAGAATAATTATCAAAAATATGATATAATGTGCAAGTAAAAATGACAAAATCTCACAAAAATATTTGCACATGATCACCTCTACAAGCAATCGCCAGCTCACCCTGGACGGCTTTCATCTCCCATTTGGCGGCAAGCTGGATCCCGAGAACAGATGGGTGAAGTTGAGTGAAGTTATCCCCTGGGATGACTTTGCCCGGATCTATCTTGTCGTTGGGGCCATGCTGATCAAGCACAAGCTGAACCTCAGTGATGAGGAGACAGTTCAGCAGATACAGGAGAATCCATACCTCCAGTTCTTTGTTGGTCGCTCTTCTTTTACTGGCGAACAACCCTTTGCTCCGAGTCTCTTTGTCGAGATCCGCAAACGAATGGGTGTTGATCTGTTCAGGGATTTTGTAAATGTACTTCTTGCCCAGCTTGGCAAGCCCCCTGTTACCCCAGAGAAGGATCATTTTGGCAGGATCCTGATGGAGGCGACAATCTGCGAGCAGAGGATTCGTTATCCAACCGATCTGTCTCTCTTGAACCAGGCGCGAGAGATCTCCGAAAAGCTGATAGATGGCCTGCATCACCTCTTCTGTCAAGATCCGGCAAACAAGGGCACGCGGAAGCCACGTACCTATCGGCACCGAGCCCGTAAGGAGTATCTGAAACAGGCCAAGAACAAGAAGATGATAGCCTCAATTCGCCGCAGCGCCATTCGAGGCCAGCTGCAGTATCTGCGGCGCAACTTTTCTCATATTGAGAAGCTGCTTGATGCGGTGGGTTGTCCTCCCTTCCCATTGGAGTACAAGCTGCAGCGGCACTACTGGATCATCCAGTTGAAGGGATGTATCAGACCAAAGAGAGACACTGTGAGGATCGGATTGTCTCTGTGTCTCAACCTCATGTTCGTCCAAGGCAGGAAGAGCACTGAATTTGGAGCAAAGAACAGGGTGAGTAGACTGCCGGCAGGTTCGCTTTTGTCGACAGGATTGGCTGGGATGCGTTTAATGAGAGTACGGATCTTACGAGCCAGGTGGAAGGGTACAGGAACCGCTTTGGCTGTCTGCCGAAGACTGTACTCGCAGACCAGCTTTATGGTACTCGTGACAACAGACACTTTCTGAAGGAGTTGGGCGTGCGCTTCGGTGGCAAGGCTCTGGAGCGTCCGCCAAAGGAGACAGAAGCAAATAAACAGAACTGAAACAACGCAAACAGCAGCGCAGAGAAGACAGTCGAAACAGAATCCCGATTGAAGGGAAGTTCGGACAAGATAAAAATGGCTATCGGTTGAACGCTATCCGAGCCAGATTACAGAACACCTCAGAAGCATAGAGCAACTGTATCTTTCTGGTAATGAATCTGATGGTTCTGTTGAAGATACGAGGGAAAACCCTGCCATTTTTTTGTGTTTTTACCTGCTGGCTGTCATGGATGAAAAAATTGAAGGATTTTGTTTATCAATTCTTTGTGTCAATTTGCTTGCCAGGAATATCTCTCAGAAGAGCATTATGATTTTCTGAGGAAACTCTAATTAACACCAGTCGAACCGTGCGTTCCCGTACTTCGGGAGAGTATAATATTCGTTTGTTCATGGATTCATTTTCTCAAGTTAAATGGTCTCTGACAAACCCGGGGGGATTCATTGCCTTACTATTACTGAAATACCTCCATCACCTTTCAAAATTCGGATGGTCGATGTCAAACCTGGCGACCATGTTGTGCCTGAACCTCTTTACTTATAGGCTCCTGCTCGATTGGCTGCATGATCCCTTCGGCCATCCTCCAGATATCTGGATTTGGACAGCCAGCAAGGGGGTAGCAAATGGAATAGGCAACCTGGTTTTGAAAATAGGGGATTTGCCATTACAACCCCCAGTAAAATCAACAAACAAATTTCAACTCTGTCCTATTCGGGACAGCAGTATATGGTTCATCAAATTCATGAAACGGCCAATTGTTGACAGCGGGACAGTTCTTGGCGAAGGGACAAGAATTTGGCATCGGGTATATATTTGTGCCGGTGCTGTTGTTGGCAAGGGATGCTCACTGGGACAAAATGTTTTTGTTGGCAGCAAGGTGATTATCGGCAACAATGTTAAAATCCAGAACAACGTATCTGTATCTGTCTATTTACTGTTCCGGCGTGCTGCGCACGCCGGAACCAATCATTCGAGCGCGCTTCCCGTCAGCCTCGGCAGACTTTGTCTGCCGGCCTGCCGCTAAGCTCGCTGTTGTCTTGGAAAATGATGTTTTTTTTTTGGCCCAAGCATGATTTTTACCAATGTATATAATTCTCGCTCGACAATTTCCAGAAAAGATGAGTATAAGTCCGCTCATGTCTGTAACGGTTTAACATTTGGGGCAAACTGTACGATTGTATGTGGCATTACCGTTGGGGAAAGTACCTTCATTGGAGCTGGTTCCGTTGTCAATAAGGATGTAAAGCCATTCGTGCTTATGGTCGGCAATCCGGCAAGACAGATAGGGTGGATGAGTGCCTATGGAGAACAATTGGATCTCCCTCTCGAAGGAAGTGGCGAGACTGTTTGCCCCCATACCGACACAAAATATAGACTGACTGACGATTTCCTCTTTTTGCTAATTGAAGAATGACGACAGGATTCTTGCACTCTATTTTTTTCTCATTACGTATGTTTTTCATTTGTTTATGCATCATTTTTGATGATACATTATTTGATAATATTTCTTGATAAATTTGTTTTGAATGTAAAATTACTAATAAATATTTTCGACTTTTTTTTTGTAGCATATGCAAGTTTTACAATTTCAGGAATCATTAGTTATTTTATTGGATTCCACCTTATTCATATGCTCATTTTTAGTATCTGTATTTTTATTGCCAGTTTTTTTTATTTGGCCGCCTGTAGTGAAGAGAGTTTTATTCCAATCATAACAAAAAAAGAGTCCTTCTTTCTCTGTGGATTTATAATAGCTGCTATAATTATTACCCTCTGCTTAAATAGGCCTGATGCTGATGATGAAGGCTATCTTGGCCTGGCGGTCTTGTTCCTGGATCATTTGTACATTCCTCTAGATGATATGCCAACAGGAATTAGCAAGGGCTACTCTCTTTCTTATTTTGAAGTTTTTTTGGCAACTGTGAGTCTCGTTACAGGCGCTCCTATTCTTGTCACCTATTACTTTCTTGTTCCATCTTGTCTTGCTGCATTTGCCGTCCTTGTCCACTGGAGGCTGCTCAGGCTTTTTGTCGGCAATCAATGGGTTGTTGGCATGGGTATCTTTTTGCTTGTAATGCTTGTGTGGGGGGATGTGCACCGAACCCATGCAAACTTTGGTTTGGCAAGGCTTTTTCAAGGTAAGGCTGCTTTTGTAACGATTGTTATACCGGCGATATTTTTTTACTTCCTTGAATTTTACAGAACCGGAGCAAAAAGGTATGCAGTACTCTTATTCTTTACGCTGGCGACAGGGGTTGGATGTACGCCAACTGGTATTATTGTCGGCCCCATGCTTTTAGGATTGCTTATATTTGCAAATATTTCGTTGTCCCAAAAGGATATACGAAAAAACATGATGCTGGCATGGGGTTTTGTAATTCCTGTATTCTTAGCTTTTATCATGCATTTTTATTTTGGCTTTGACAGAAGAGCTGTACATACATCTCACGGCCTGCAGGCGCACACAACCAATATTGAAATGTTAAAATTTGTTCTTGGAGATGGTTTTCGGGGAATATTTGCTCTTTTATGTTTAATGCTTTGCCCTCTTTGTGTGACAGATCGAAATATTCAAAAACCTCTTAGAAATTTCGTGCTTCTTCTTATTATAATGCTTATTTTTCCCTATACTTCTGAATTTATAGGAAAAACGACATATGCGACAGCATCATGGCGCTGGCTTTGGATAATTCCTTTTCCTTTATTGATCGCTGTGGTTATGGCAAAGTGTTTTTATCTTAATTTTAAAATAAAACGGATGAAAATAGGTTTTATTATTTTTTCTATTTTAATAATTGCCTATATGAATAGTTCAAGGCGATTTGTATTTTCTAAAGAAAATCATGCAAGAATTGGCCTACCTGTTTTTAAGCTTCACGATTCTAAAAAAATAAAACTTCAATCATACAAAAGATATGGCTTTATACAAGACAACTACTTATATATAAACGGTACTGAAAAAAAGTTCTAGACTACTTGAGCAGAATATGTACAGGTTCTAAAGTTAGAAAAATCTTTCTCTTTTTAAATAAAAAGTTATTTTTCATCAAAAGGATTTGATAGAAATCTGTAATGGCAGATTCTCATAAAACTATCTGGTTTGTTAATTATTACGGATCCACCCCTGAAACAAGCATCGGGGGAAGGCACTATTATCTTGCAAGAGAGTTGGTTCGCCTGGGGTACAATGTGCATCTCATCGCTGCAAGCTACACACATTTATTGAGCAAACCACCAGTCGTTGTGACTCCAATCCAGATAGAAAAAGTAGAAGGTATTAACATTACCTATGTAAAATTAAACAGATACAATAATGCTCACAGTAAAAAACGGATCGTCAACGAGTTTATGTTTAGCTGGAAGCTCACTCGATTGTTTAGACAACTACCTGAGAAACCTGATGTAATTTTATGTTCATCTCCATCGTTGATCTCTTTTCTAGGTGTGGAGTATGTGGCAAGCAAGTTTGAGAATACTTCTCTATGTTTTGAGGTTCGGGATATCTGGCCATTAACCTTGATAGAGCTTGGAGGTTACTCGCGCTATCACCCCTTTGTTCTCTTTTTACAATGGATTGAACGCCGTGCCTATAAAAAATCGGCTCAAGTTATTTCTAATCTTCCCTATGCCGCAAGACATATGGTGCGACATGGCCTTGATCCCAGAAAATTTACATGGATTCCGAACGGTTTTACCACAAAGATTGCTGGAACGAAAAAAGACCTGACAGATGAATTTTTAGAGAAGATCCCTCAAGCAAAAATGATCGTTGGATATACGGGAACCCTTGGAAAAGCTAACGCGCTTGATGTGCTTTTGGATACAGCAGAGCTGCTCAAAACAAAGAAAGAGATCCAGTTTGTTATCGTGGGGTCAGGTAAAGAAGCAGAGTTTTTGGTAAATGAAATTAAGCTGAGAGAACTGGATAATGTCAAGTATATGGGGGCTGTACCTAAAAATCAAATCCCCTCTGTCCTTGATCTTTTCGATGTATGCTTTGCTGCGTTTCATAAAAATCGTTTGTACCAGTTTGGCACCTCCCTTAATAAGCTGCCGGAGTATTTTATAAGTGGTAAACCGATAGTTTACTCTGTTGATTCCCCCTATCAACCGGTAAAAGAAGCCTGTGCAGGGTTTACCTTGCCGGCAGAAGACTCTACCGGTATTGCAAATGCCATCATTCAGCTCTATGAAATGGGAAAAGATGCCAGAATAAAATTAGGTCAAAATGGATATGAATACGCCTTGAAAAACCACGATTATAAAATCCTTGCCAAAAGATTCATTAATATTTTTTTCAACAGGTGAATGTAAGTGGGCGTTAAAAGGACCTTTGATCTTATGCTATCGATATTGCTTTTAGTGATTCTTCTTCCACTTATTTTACTTGTTGCTCTGGGGGTTCGACTACGAATGGGAGCGCCTGTATTGTATCGGCAAACCCGGCCAGGATATAAAGGGCATCCTTTTGTGCTTATAAAATTCAGATCGATGGCTCATGCAACAGATGCAAATGGAGTCATTCTTAGTGATAGTGACCGGCTCAGCACCTTTGGCAAAATGTTACGGGCGAGCAGTCTTGATGAGCTTCCTGAATTGTGGAATGTCGTAAAAGGAGAGATGAGTCTTGTTGGGCCCCGTCCTCTTTTGATGGAATATTTACCTCTCTATACCAAAGATCAAATGAGAAGACATGACGTTCTGCCAGGGCTTACTGGTTGGGCTCAGGTGAATGGGAGAAACGCTTTAAGCTGGGAGGAACGATTTACGATGGATCTCTGGTATGTCGACAACAGATCCTTTTTGCTCGATCTCAAAATCCTCGCTTTAACACTCAAAAAAGTGTTGATAAAAGACGGTATAAGCTCAGAAGGATCAGTAACAATGGAAAAATTTAGGGGTACCGGTAGTGAGTAATTTAGCAGTCCTTGGCGCTAGTGGACATGGAAAGGTTGCTGCGGAAATTGCAGAGTTGTTGGGTTGGGAAAAAATTATATTTTTTGACGATGCATGGCCGGCGAAAAAACGAAATGCAAAATGGTCAGTTGATGGTACCAGTGAGCATCTCTCTTCCAGAATACATAAATTTTCAGGCGTTTTTGTTGCCATAGGTGATAATACTATTCGTCATAAAAAATTATTGGCGATCCGAAAACTTGGGGCGCCTATCGTATCTTTATTGCATCCACAGGCTGTAATAAGTTCGTATGCAAAGATAGGGAAGGGAACGTTGGTCGTTGCTGGTGCGATTATTAGCCCGTTCGCTCAACTGGGTGAGGGGTGCATCGTAAATACCGGTGCTGGAGTTGATCATGATTGTCATCTTGGTGATGCTGTTCATATAAGTCCTGGAGCCCACTTAGCAGGGGGAGTTATGGTGGGTGACAGAACTTTAGTGGGAATGGGCGCTCAAGTCATCCAAGGGGTGACGGTTGGAGAAGATTCTATAATTGGTGCAGGTGCCGTTGTGATAAAAACGGTTGCCGATAATGCTGTTGTTGCCGGCGTACCTGCCTTGCCTCTTGTAACCAAGGGAGAAGGTTGAATGATCAATACAGAGTTCTCTCCCTGGCCTTCATTTTCCATGGAGGAGGTGGAAGCTGTCAAAGAAGTAATACTTTCTGGCAAAGTCAATAGCTGGACCGGTGAGCATTGTCATTTATTTGAAACTGAATTTGCGAAATGGACGGGCAGCAACTATGCGGTGGCACTTGCCAATGGCAGCCTTGCACTTGAAGCCTCTTTAAGGGCGGTTGGGGTTGGAGTTGGAGACGAGGTTATCACTACTCCACGGACATTTATTGCTACAGCCTCTTCTGTTGTGCTTGTGGGAGGAATTCCTGTATTTGCTGATGTTGATCGCAATAGTCAAAATATTACCGCAGAATCAATAGCAAGGGTTATTTCCTCGAAAACAAAAGCAATTATAGTGGTTCATCTTGCCGGAATGCCAGCGGATATGGATCCGATTATGGAGCTTGCCCAGCAGTATGATCTCAAGGTTATTGAGGATTGTGCTCAAGCCCATGGCGCTCAATATAAGGGACGCTCTGTTGGAACTATTGGTGATGTTGGTGCATGGTCGTTTTGTCAAGATAAAATTATGACCACGGGTGGAGAGGGAGGCATGGTCACCACCAATGACGAACAGTTATGGTCATCTGTATGGAGTTATAAAGACCACGGCAAAAACCATGATACCGTCTATAAACGAATTCACCCTCAAGGTTTCAGATGGTTGCATGAAAGCTTTGGCTCGAATTGGCGTATGACAGAGATGCAAGCGGTCATTGGGCGAATCCAGCTTAAAAAAGTGGATCAGTGGAGGGAGCAAAGACACAAGAACTGCCTGGCTATAGATAGCTCTGTCTCTCAAAATGGTCTTGTTCGTTGTGTGCAAGTTCCAGAGGATATGGTTCACGGCCATTATAAACACTATCTGTTTGTCAGACCAGAAAAGCTCTCCCGCAACTGGTCAAGAGATAGAATAATCAGTGAGCTGCGGTTACAAGGTGTGCTCTGCCATCAGGGGAGTTGCCCTGAAGTCTATATGGAAAAGGCTTTTGCTGGCCGTTTTCGCCCTGCGAACAGACTTCCCATAGCGCAGGAACTTGGAGAAACAGGACTCATGTTTCTCGTACACCCTACATTAAAAAGTGGTGAGATAGACAAGATGTGTCATGCTCTATCTGAGGTTATGTCTTGTGCTTTGCAGAACTACGTTCAACCTCGAAAACGTGAAGCGTAGGATGCATTACTGAATTTGTAAACTGTTAAAAGAGACGAAAACAAAAAATATTTATGAAAAAATCTCAAAAATAAAGATAGGTTACTTCAATTAGTCTTTTGTATGAATTAATCGCAGCTTACCGTGATTGCAAAATAACTCGTAACATTCAGGCTTATGCAGTAGGTAACTTGAAATAATTTTGGGGATAAGGAGGCAAAAAACACAAAATATGTATTATCCTCCTGAAATTCCATTAAAAAATAGTTTTATAAAGTGAAGTAAAATATCAAAGCGAAAATTTTCTGAAATTCTTAAGTGTTTTACTCAGGATCTTGCTGCTTCTAATACTGCATTTTTAATAAACAAATATCACTAGTGCCATGTAACATATAATATTTTGTGTAGGTTGCAAATGGTGTATAATTAGCCAGCTACAACAGGGAGGCTATTATGACACCACGATACAGGGTTACATTAACCTCTGAGGAACGCGACGAATTAAAAGCACTCACACGAAACGGGAAAACCCCTGCCAAGAAATTTATTCATGCCAGAGCCCTGTTGCTTTGCGATGCATCGGAAGATGGCCCGGCATGGAAAGTTGCGGATGTAGCAGAAGCTCTTGGCATGACAAGCAGGACTATCGAACAGTTAAAGAAGAGGTTCGTTGAACAAGGTCTTGAAGAAGCACTCGTTCGAAAACCAAGAACAAGGCCACCACGAGAAATTATTTTTGATGAAGCGTTTGAAGCACAATTAATCGCTTTGGCCTGCTCAGAGGCGCCGAAAGGTTACCGGCGGTGGACAGTCAGGTTACTAGCTGAAAAAGCTGTTGATCTTGAATATGCAAAGTCTGTTTCTCATATGACTGTCCAGCGAATATTAAAAAAAATGAATGTAAACCTCACCTCAAAAAGTACTGGAAAATACCGCCAAAACAAAATGCAGCATTCGTAGCTGCAATGGAAGATCTGCTGGAGATTTATCATCTGCCATATGATCCAGATTACCCAGTTGTATGCATGGATGAATCCTGTAAACAATTGGTTGGTGAAATGCGTACACCTCTACCGTGTGAACCTGGCAAGCCTGCTCGACTTGACGATGCATATATTCATAATGGTGTTGCCCAGATTTTTATGGAAGTTGAGCCATTGGCAGGGAAGAGGCACGTGGCGGTAACTGGGCGTCGAACCAAAAAGGATTGGGCAATACAAATGAAGAAAATGCTTGATGTCCGCTACCCTCTCGCTAAAAAGGTTCGACTTGTTATGGACAACTTTGTAATGGTCAAGTAAAAACGGACACTGGATTAAGCAGCATTCCGGAAGAGTTCTTTCTCATAGATGACTGGGGATTGATATCCCAGAGTCGAGTGCAGACGGATGCCATTGTAATAGACGATATAGTCGATTGTCTGGTCCCGGGCCGCCTTTCTGGTGGTGAAAGCATAATCGGATAACCGTTCCGACTTCAGGCTTCTAAAAAACCGCTCTGTCGGAGCGTTATCCCAACAGTTGCCTTTGCGACTCATACTCGGGATCATTCCATAG
>PDWJ01002214.1_pt1 | contig 94382 bp, 85 predicted proteins | sample 1430881 | NCBI WGS metagenome assembly PDWJ01 (sample SAMN01162460, study PRJNA174530) | Oral metagenome, whole genome shotgun sequencing project. | biome: Marine environment; feature: Marine mammal; material: Swab sample of the gingival sulcus; isolation source: swab sample of gingival sulcus...
GGATGGCCGGATCAGGGTTGATCTGATCGAGCTGGTGTCGCCGGCACCGACGGACACGCTGGATGATTTTATTGCGGTGTGGTTTGACGATTTCACCCGTCGCCTGGCGGAGATGTTCCGCGACCATCCCGACAATCTGCGCATGAGCGGCGGCTTCTGGACCGAAGTCTCAATCTAGGGCAAAGCCCGATCAAACATGCAGCACACGTCTGGATGAAGGTGGGGCCGGGGATGCCCCGGAACCGGCCAGAACCCTCCTGCGGGCAGGCTTGTGTATAGAGGCCCATGGCTGTACCCATCAGCGGCCGGGGGGAGAACCCCTTTGAAAGCATCCGATTCCGAAAAATCGGCGATTCACCTTTCCATTTTCTTCGGTTTGGCGGCGATTCTGCGCTGACTCCGCCCGCTTGCAGGGCAGATTCCGTGAAAATGCCGAAAAATTCAGGGGTCAACAGCCGGTTCAGAAAAAAACACGGCGGATTTTTTTGCTTTCCGATCCGGTAGGATTGCAAATCCGGCGCGTATTACCAGCGTTTTTCGAGCCAATCGCCGCAAAGCGGCCAGATTGTTCATTATTAAAGCGCCTGCAAGTTGTATTCTGAATTTATTTCACTTTTATTTATATTTTTTAACAATGAGTTAGCAGAAATATCGCGCATTTTTCACATCTACTTAATTTCGTACGATCCACGCCCAATTCTCGCCCCAATCAAGGGGCTATATATGTTCATCCCAAGACGGACAGAGGGGCAAACAAGAGGCCGCCCCGACGAAGACCGGACAAAGGATGTGAAACTGAGTAAAACGCAAAACTAAAGGAATTATACAATGTTCAACATGATCAAAAACTTCGCTGCTGACGAATCTGGTGCCGTGACCGTAGACTGGGTTGTTCTGACCGCTGCTGTTGTTGGCATGGGCCTGGGCGTTCTGACGATCGTAGACAGCGGTATCACCCAGTTGGGTGGCGACATTCAGGCCAGCTTGGACTCCGCGCACACTTTCGCTTCTAACCCATAAGTTAGGCAGAGCGCTGAAAGCTTGAAAACACTAAGGTCGCATCCGGGAGTGGGTGCGGCCTTTACTTATGCGGTCATCGTAAAACGGGCCATTTCGCGCAGCATGCGAAAACGACAGGGTCCGCGTCCAGAGAAACCGCCCAGCAGGGGCAATTTCTTGCTTTTGCTCGAACCGCGCCAAACTGTCGCCGCAATCAACGGGTTTTATCAGAAATAAGAAACCGGTTTATTGATTGTATTATGTCAGATGAAGGAAACCCCGAATGCCGAACATGCTTGAAGAGTTTGTCACCGATGAAACCGGAGCCATTACGGTAGACTGGATGGTTTTGGCAGCATCCGTTGTCGGTATGAGTGTGGCTGTTCTGGCGTTGGTAATCAACGCGGTGGATCCGTTTAACGACACCATCGAAGGCCAGTTAGCTCAGGCGCATCAGCTGGCACAGTAGGGGGTAAAATGAGTGCCCGTGGGGCCATGTTGTGCTGTTTTGGACGTAAGGATTTATCAATTTTATAGTGTCACATTCAGCGCAACAGGCCAATGTAAGGTTTGTAAAATAGTGAGGCGAGTAACATGCCAGCAGGAACATATACATATACGCTCTATACCATTTCGGGGAGCGGCAATAACACCTTTACCGTGACCGGCTCTTTTACGGTTACGGTTTACGATGCGGATGATAATCTGGGTGTGGGGGATGATTACCCATCCACCGAAACCGGTGCCGCGCCGGTGATTGCGGCGCTTGGCCCCGGTGCGCCAGCGGGCTGGAATGTGGGCGATACGTTTTATTTCGGTGGCTCACGCGGGATTGAAAGCGGTTCGCCCACTGATGATTATCTTATTCCAAAGGTGGATGGGGGCTGGCAAACCAGCACCGCGCTTTACAGCCTTCCCGACGCATCGATTCCTTTGGAGATTGGTCAGACCTACACCCGGTCCGGGGCTGCCGGCAATGTGAATGAAGAGGTGCTGCCCTGTTTCGTGGCGGGTACACATATCCTGACCCCAAAAGGCGAGGTCAAAGTTGAGGATCTGGCCGTGGGCGATCTGGTGCTGACGGCGGATCATGGGATGCAACCATTGCGCTGGATTGGTTCCAGCACCCGCCAGGCCGAGGGCCATCTGGCCCCGATCCTGTTTCGCAAGGGGGCGCTGGGCAATGAACGCGATTTGCTGGTGTCTCCGCAACATCGGATGCTACTCTGTGGTTGGCAGGCCGAGCTGATATTTGGCGAGACCGAGGTTTTGGTGCCTGCCAAATCTTTGCTGTCCGATCATACGGTCATTCGCAAAATCGGCGGTCAGGTTTGCTATTATCACCTGTTGTTTGATCAGCACGAGATCATCTATGCCGAGGGGATCCCCAGCGAAAGCTACCATCCCAATGACAAAACCATTGCCGGGTTTGACCCGCAATGTCGTGATGAGGTTCTCAGATTGTTTCCCGGGCTGGCAAATGGCGAGGATTGCGCCTATGGCGATCCGGCCCGCCCCAGTCTCAGCCATCAGGAGGCCACGGTCCTGCATGACTATCTGAGGTGAGTGTCAGCCAGATGCGACAATATCAGAGTTATAAAGTTTCAAGCATGAACCTTATTTGGTTGCATTATTGCGCGGCCAATCCTATTCCAGCATGGAAAGCATGATTGATTCTATGCTGCCCCGCGCATTTTGCGCGTGAGATTTGGAGACCCTGATGACCGACACTGAAATTGCCAACTACGACGCCCCTGAAAAGGATCTGTATGAGATTGGTGAAATCCCGCCCATGGGCCATGTGCCCAAGCAGATGTATGCCTGGGCCATCCGCCGCGAGCGCGAGGGTGACCCTGACAAGGCCATGCAACAAGAGGTGCTGGAAACCCCCAGCATCGACAGCCACGAGGTGCTGGTTCTGGTGATGGCCGCCGGGGTCAATTATAACGGCATCTGGGCGGCTCTGGGCACGCCGATTTCCACTTTTGACGTGCATGGGGCCGATTACCACATTGCCGGTTCCGACGCTGCGGGCATTGTCTGGGCCGTGGGTGACAAGGTCAATAACTGGAAAGTTGGTGACGAAGTCGTGATCCATTGCAATCAGGATGACGGCGATGATGAGGAATGCAATGGCGGCGATCCGATGTTTTCGCCCAGCCAGCGGATTTGGGGCTATGAAACCCCGGATGGCTCGTTTTCGCAATTTACCCGGGTGCAGGCACAACAGCTGATGCCCCGCCCGCGCCACCTGACCTGGGAACAAAGCGCCTGTTACACCCTGACTCTGGCCACCGCCTACCGCATGTTGTTCGGCCATCACCCGCACGAGCTGAAGCCGGGCCAGAATGTGCTGGTCTGGGGGGCATCCGGGGGGTTGGGCTCATTCGCGATCCAGCTGATCAACACCGCCGGTGCCAACGCCATTGGGGTGATCTCGGACGAAAGCAAGCGCGATTTCGTCATGGGGCTGGGGGCCAAAGGGGTGATCAACCGCAAGGATTTCAACTGCTGGGGGCAAATGCCGATCGTCAACAGCCCGGAATATAAAAGCTGGTTCGCCGAGGTGCGCAAATTCGGCAAAGCGATCTGGGACATCACCGGCAAGGGCGTCAATGTCGATATGGTGTTCGAACATCCCGGCGAGGCCACTTTCCCGGCCTCGGTATTCGTCTGTAAAAAGGGTGGCATGGTGGTGATTTGTGCCGGCACCACCGGCTATAATCTGACCATGGATGCGCGTTATTTGTGGATGCATCAAAAGCGGGTGCAGGGCAGCCATTTCGCCCATCTGAAACAGGCCGCGGCGGCCAACCGGCTGATGGTTGAGCGGCGTCTGGATCCGTCGATGTCCGAGGTCTTTACCTGGCAGGAAATTCCGGCCGCGCATATGAAAATGTGGAACAACCAGCACCAGCCGGGCAATATGGCGGTGCTGGTGCAGGCCCCGACCACCGGGCTGAGAACGCTCGAAGACGCGCTGGAAGAGGGGCCAAACCAGCGCTAAGCGGAATCCTCAGCGGGCCGGGGCGTTAACCGGCCCGCTGATTTGATATACGTTCTTTAAGAAGGGCAGGGCAGTTGTCGCTCGCCCTCAATCAGCCTTGAACTGCAACGCCACCCCGTTGATGCAATAGCGCAGCCCGGTTGGGGCGGGGCCATCGGGGAACACATGCCCCAGATGCGCGTCACATCTGTGGCAATGCACCTCAATCCGGCGCATCCCCAGACTGTGATCGTCACTCTCGTCAATCACCTCCGAACTCAGCGGCTGGAAAAAGCTGGGCCAGCCACAGCCCGAGTCATATTTGGCCGATTGCTCAAACAGCGGCTCGCCGCAACACACGCAACAAAACCGCCCGGCGGCTTTGGGGAAGCCCGGATGGCTACCTGCGGGCTCGGTGGCGCTGTTGCGGGTGACCTGATATGCCATTTCCGACAGCTGCGCCCGCCATTCATCATCGGTTTTACGGATTTTTGCCATCTGTTTCATCCTGTCTTGTCTGAGCATTTTGCCTGTTCCATAGTAAGCGTATTTTGAGGGGATGGAACAGGCCAAATATGCTGCTTTTTGCCAAAGGTCGTTATCAAGTGCGCCGTGCTGAACAGCCGGCCCAGATCGAGGCCGCACAGCGTTTGCGGGCGCTGGCCTTTGCCGGACAGGCGGGCGGGCGCGATGTGGACGCTTATGACGCCGACTGTGATCATATTCTGGTCGAGGAGCAAGACAGCGGCACTCTGGTGGCTTGTTACCGCTTGCTTTTCATCCCCAACGGCACCGGGATCGGGCGCTGCTATGCGGCGCAGTTTTACGATTTGGCCCGGCTGCAGCGCTATGACAAACCCCTGCTGGAACTGGGCCGTTTCTGCCTGCACCCGGATCATGCAGACCCCGAGATCGTCCGCGTCGCCTGGGCCGCCATGACCCGGATCGTCGATGGCCGCGGGGTGGGGATGCTGTTTGGCTGCTCGTCCTTTGCCGGGTGTGACCCGGCCCTGCATCATCAGGCGCTGGCGCTGCTGCGGGCCCGGCATCTGGCCCCGGAACGCTGGGCGCCGGGGCGCAAAGCCACCGAGACCGTGGACCTGCCCGACGCCAAAGTTTCAGCCAAAGCGCTGCGCCAGATCCCCTCGCTGTTGCGCACCTATCTGGCGATGGGCGGCTGGGTGTCGGACCATGCGGTGATTGACCGGGCGCTGAACACGCTGCATGTGTTCACCGGGGTCGAGATCAGCACCATCCCCGAAAGCCGGAAACGGATTTTACGCGCCACGGCCCGCTAGGCTGCGACATTTTCTGCCCCGGCTTGCTTGACCTTTGCCCCCATTGCCCGTAGCCAACCGCTATGGCACGCACTCCTTTACTCCAACTGAACGAAATCGCGCTCAGCTTCGGCGGCAATCCGGTGTTTGAGAACCTGTCTTTGGTGGTGCAACCCGGCGATCGGGTGGCGCTGGTCGGGCGCAATGGCTCGGGCAAGTCCACCCTGATGAAGGTGATGGCCGGCCTGATCGACGTTGATCAGGGCGCGGTGGTCACATCGCCCGGGGTTCAGGTGGGATATATGGAGCAAGACCCTGATTTCAAAGGCTTTCAGACCTTGGGCGACTATGCTGCCAGCGGGCTGATGGCCGGGCAGGAATACCGGGTGGCGCAGGTGGCCGAGGGGCTTAAATTTGACCCGGAGGGCCAGGTTTCGACCGCTTCCGGGGGCGAGCGCCGCCGGGCGGCTCTGGCCAAATTGCTGGCCGAAGCCCCCGATCTGATGCTGCTGGACGAGCCGACAAACCATCTGGACATTCAGGCGATTGACTGGCTGGAAAGCTATCTGCGCGCCACCCGCACCGGCTATGTGTTGATCTCGCATGACCGGGCGTTTTTGCGCAATCTGACCCGGGCGACGTTGTGGATTGATCGCGGCATGGTGCGCCGTCAGGAAAAGGGGTTTGAGGCGTTCGAGGCGTGGCGCGACAAAACCTGGCAGGACGAGGATGCCGCCCGCCACAAGCTGAAACGCAAGATCAAGGCCGAGGCCCGCTGGGCGGTTGAGGGGATCTCGGCCCGGCGCAAACGCAATCAGGGCCGGGTGCGGGCGCTGGGGGATTTGCGCAGCCAGCAGGCGGCTCAGATCAAACGTCAGGGCGCGGCCGAAATGGCGCTGGATGCCGGGCAGCAATCGGGCAAGAAGGTGATCGAGGCGGTCAATATCGGCAAGGTTTATGGCGATAAAACCATCGTTTCGGGCTTTTCGCTGACGGTGCAGCGCGGCGACTGCATCGGCTTTGTCGGGCCCAATGGGGCGGGCAAGACCACTTTGCTGAACATGCTGATTGGCCGTCTTGAGCCGGATCAGGGCCATGTGACGCTGGGCACCAATTTGCAGATTGCTCTGTTTGATCAAAACCGCGCCCAGCTGGACCCCGAGGTCAGCCTGTGGGAGAGCATGACCGGCGATGTCGGTTTGCGGGTATCGGGCAAGGCCGATCAGGTCATGGTGCGGGGCACGCCGCGCCATGTGGTGGGCTATCTGAAAGATTTTCTGTTTGATGAAAACCAGATGCGCGGCCCGGTTTCGGCGCTCTCTGGTGGCGAAAAGGCGCGGTTGCTGCTGGCGAAAATCATGGCCCGGGAAAGCAATGTGCTGGTGCTGGACGAGCCGACCAATGATCTGGATGTGGAAACGCTCGATCTGTTGCAAGAGCTGCTGACCGATTACCAAGGCACGGTTTTGCTGGTTAGCCATGATCGCGATTTTCTGGACCGTGTGGTCAAAACCACCATCGCGATGGAGGGCGATGGCCGCGCTACCATTTATGCTGGCGGCTGGTCGGATTATCAAAGCCAGCGTCAGGACAGGGCGGCGAAAAAGTCCATGGTCAAAAACGAGGTCAAAGAGAAGCCCGCAGCCGCGCCCAAGACGCCGAAAGAGAAGCAAGCTGAGGGGTTGTCTTTTGTCGAAAAGCACCGCTTGCAAGAGCTTCCGGCGGTGATGGAGCGCCTTGAGGCCGAGATCGCCAAACTGTCTGAATTCTTGTCCGACCCCGAGATGTTCACGGCCGAGCCGGTCAAGTTTCAGAAGGGCTCGCAAGCGTTAGTCGAGCGGCAGGCCGCATTGGCCGAGGCCGAGGAAGAGTGGCTGATCTTGGAGGAAAAAGCCTCCAAAACACAAGATATGCCCTAAATCTCCGGCCAAAGCCGCTTGCTTTATATTGCCGCAGGCCCGGTTTTTCTATAAGCAATGATTCCAAATGAAACCGGTTGGTCCGGCTGCTGTCTGGCCGTGAAAACTGTTTGCGCTTTCAATATATTAAATATATTGAATGTATGGCAAGGCTATCTGTCCGGCGCAGAATATCACACCGGGTTTGAAATGAGGGATCATCATGGGCTATCGAGCAAAATCAATCCTGAGCGCCGCGATTGTCGGCACGGCTCTTGGCGTTTCGGCATTTGCCGCACAGGCTGAGACACTGGCCGGCGCGCTGGCCAAGGCGTATAAGCATTCCGGTCTGCTGGAACAAAACCGCGCCGTGTTGCGGGCCGCTGATGAGGACGTGGCGCAGGCCGTATCCAGCCTGCGCCCGGTGCTGAACTATTACGCCAACAGCAAATATACCAGCTACACGAATATGCGGCGCGAGCATCTGACGTCCAATATCGGCTTGCAGGCCAGCCTGTTGCTCTATGATGGCGGCGGGTCCAAGCTGGCGGTTGAAGGGGCCAAAGAAGCGGTGCTGTCCACCCGGCAGGCGCTGGTCAATGTTGAACAATCGGTGCTGTTACGCGCGGTGACCGCCTATATGAATGTGCGCCGCAGCAATGAATTCGTCGCCCTGCGCCGCAACAATGTGCGGGTTATCACTCAGCAGCTGCGGGCCGCCAAGGATCGTTTCGAGGTCGGCGAAGTCACCCGCACCGATGTTGCGCTGGCCGAATCACGCCTGTCGCTGGCCCGCGCCAATCTGGCTGCGGCCCAAGGCGAGCAGGCCCGCGCCCGCGAGGAATACCGCGCCGCCATTGGCAGCTATCCCAAATCCCTCAGCGCGGCTCCCAAGGCTCCGGCCACCGCCGCGTCACTGAAAGCCGCTCGCGCCGTGGCCTATACCAACCATCCGATGATGAAAAAAATTCAGCACGATATTTCCGCCGCGGAAATCGGTGTGAAACGGGCCAATGCGCTGATGAAGCCCAATCTGAACCTCAAGGGCAATCTGAATGTGGAATCAGGCCCGCGCTGGGTTGCACATCACCCGCCACGAGATTGCGCAGGGGGTGGGCAATGCTTGGGCCGCGCTGGCGGTGTCGCGCGCCACATTGCAGGCCAGCATCCGCCAGATCCGCGCCGCTCAGGTTGCTTTTGACGGGGTTAAGGAAGAAGCCACCTTGGGCGCCCGCACCACGCTGGATGTGCTGGACGCGGAACAGGAATTGCTGGACGCCCGCGCCAACCGTATCTCGGCGATGACGGATCAATATGTGGCCACCTATAGCCTGCTCTCGGCTATGGGTTTGCTGACGGCGGATCATCTGAAGTTGGGCATCCACACCTATGACCCGGCGGCCTATTACAACGCGGTGAAGAACGCGCCGGCCGACAGCAGCCAGCGCAAGCGTCTGGACCGGGTGCTGCGGGCCTTGGGTAAGAAATAGCGCCAAGGGCAAAAATCATAGAATTGTTGCTTTCTATTGTGCGGTTCTGGATATGACGCTATCATCTCGTCGAGGTTAAATCGGGAATCCAAATGTCTGATCCAGTGTCTAATGCAGAAATTGAGGACGTTCTGACGTCTATCAGAAGGCTCGTTTCCGGCGAGGCTGAGGCGTCAAAAGCATCGCAAAACAACGCTGAAAACGGGGCCGCGCACAAGCCGGTGGCCAAGCTGATCCTGACCTCGGATTTCCGAATTCCCGATGATGATGAGCTTGCCACTGATTCTGAATCTGAGACGCCCGAGGTTGCGTTCCATCACAGCGATGACGGTGCGCCGATGAACGGCGAGGGCGCAGAGACGGCCGTGTCTGGGGATCATACCGACCCGCAGCCGGAAGCAGACGAGTCCGATCAGCACAAGGCCGAAGACGGGCAAAAGCCACAGGCAGAGGATCCGGCAGATCAGATTGAAGATGCCATCATCCTGTCCGACGATTCTGGTCCGCTGCAAGAGTCCGGCGATCATAGCCTGAAAACCAAAATTGCCGAGCTGGAAAGCGCCATTGGAGCGCAGCAGGGCGGGTGGGAGCCTGATGGCAGCGCCTTTCAGGAAGACCCCGAAGCCGAGGAGCCTCTGACTCATGTCCTGACCAGCCCCCTGACCGAGCCGGTGCAGGATGCGATTGAGGGCCACGCCCACGATCTGGCCGCCGATGCGCCAGAGGCCTCCCAGTCCGAGTCTGATCTGGCCGAGGCCACGGCAGAGCAGCCTGCCACGGATGAACACTCTGCCACGGCAGAACAGCCCGTTGATGAACATCATTCAGCTGGAACATCCGCTGAAGAGTCGCCGGTCGAGGCACCGTCCGTAGACGAGAGCTTTGCTGCTGCGGCAGCGGCGGCAGCAGCGCAATCAAACCCTGACGGGGATGTGTTCGATCTGGAAGAAGACATCATCGACGAAGAAGCCCTGCGCGATATGGTCAGCGAGATCGTCCGTCAGGAATTGCAGGGCGCGCTGGGCGAGCGCATCACCCGCAATGTGCGCAAACTGGTGCGCCGCGAGATCAACCGGATGATGACTGCCCGCGATTTCGACTAGAATGTTGCCTGCTCCGGGGGGGCAGGATTGGGTCGCTAGGGCGGACGCGCGTCTGGTCGATTAGACGTGATGGCTCCCTGCGCATAACCGCATTCCATGTGAACAAATAACGCGGCCCAGCCGGGCGGTGTATGACATGCGCCAGAGCTTTTGGGCTGGCGGTGTAAAATGCCGCCTATAGCGTTTGACGAAATAGCTGATACAAAGAGCATCACTTAACGCGTTGAAATCTTTGATTTCAGGCAGCGTTAAGTGATTCAGGTTTTTAGCATAACGCTATATTCGGGAAAAATCCGTGCCAAATTGGAATTAGCTGGGGATAACCCGCAGAAAAATCTTTACAGACCCACCCCCATAGACCACCATATCTGGTAACACAAGCGGCGGCGTCCACTTGGTATAGTATAGGGCCATAGAGCAAACCGGAAGGCACATCGCCTCTGCCGGGGACCGGGGCAAGAGCAGTAGGGGTGCGGTATGTCACTATCAGAACAGTTCATGGATGCAGAGGATCTGCACCCGATCGACTTGGTGGAAACCTTGGCCGAGCATCACGCTTGGCAGTTCGACCGGGTGACCGATGATCAGATCGCCATGGCGGTTGAAGCCCAGTGGCGCTCTTACGCGATCACTCTGGCTTGGTCGGCGCAGGACGAAACCTTGCGCCTGATCTGCACCTTTGAAATGGAGCCCCCGGACGAAAAGCTCCCCCAGCTCTACGAAGCCCTGAACGCGGTGAATGACCGCTGCTGGGCCGGCGGTTTCACCTATTGGCAGGAACAGCGGCTGATGGTGTATCGCTATGGTCTGGTGCTGTCGGGCGGGCAAATGGCCAGCCCTGAGCAGATTTCAACCCTGATCGAAGCCGCAGTGAATGCCGCCGAGCAATACTACCCGGCGCTGCAACTGGTGATCTGGGGCGATCAGCCGGTGGAACAAGCCATGCAGATCGCGATATCCCGGGCTTATGGCCATGCCTGAACAGATGGAAACGCTGGCAGAGCGCGGCCTGGTGATGCTGGGCTGCGGCAAGATGGGCTCGGCGCTGCTGGAAGGCTGGGCCGGCGCTGCAAGGCTTTGGCAACAGCTCGACCCTGTTCATCAGCATCGCGGCGGGCACGCCGATTGCCGCATTTGAACAGGCCTTGGGGGTAGACAGCCCGATCATCCGGGCCATGCCGAATACGCCGGCGGCGGTGTCTCGTGGCATTACTGCCTTGATTGGTAACGAAAAAACCGACCCGGCCCAGATGGCGCTGGCGGAATCGCTGCTGGGTGCGGTCGGCCAGACCCTGCGCCTGCAAACCGAATCGCAAATGGATGCGGTCACGGCGGTGTCCGGCTCGGGCCCGGCCTATGTATTCTATCTGATCGAAACCATGGCGGCCGCCGGGATGGCGCAGGGATTGCCGGTGGAAATGGCGATGCAACTGGCCAAAGCCACTGTCGCCGGGGCTGGGCATCTGGCCGAAACCGCCGATCAAGACCCCGCCCAACTGCGCCAGAACGTCACCAGCCCGATGGGCACCACCGCCGCCGCGCTTGAGGTGCTGATGGGGAAACAATCCGGTCTGGCGCCGCTGATGCAAGCCACCATCAAGGCTGCGGCGGAGCGCTCAAAAGAGCTGTCGCAATGAGCGCGCCAATCAGCTTTGAGCAGTTTCTGGCGGTGGATATCCGGCTGGGCAAAGTGGTCGACGCACAGCCCTTCCCCGAAGCCCGCAAACCCGCGATCAAGCTGTGGCTGGATTTCGGCGATGAGATCGGGCGCAAGAAAAGCTCGGCCCAGATCACCGATCATTACCGGCCCGAGGATCTGATCGGCAAACAGCTGTTGGCGGTGGTCAATTTCCCGCCGCGCCAGATCGGCAAATTCATGTCAGAAGTGCTGGTTCTGGGGCTGTCGGATGCCAGCGGCGCAGTAGTGCTGTTGGCCCCGGATCAGGTGTCAGAGTTGCCCTTGGGCGCGCGGGTGCATTGATGGTCAGGCTGCTGGTTTCTCGTAAACTGACCGATGATGTCATGGCGCAGTTGGCGGCTGAATTTGACATGCAGCTGCGGGAAACGACGGCACCGATGAGCGCCGATGAGGTCAGCGCTGCGCTGGCCGACTATGACGCGATATTGCCGACCTTGGGCGATCAGTTCACCGCAGAAGCGATCAACCGGGTTCAGCAGCCGCGTTGCCGGATTCTGGCCAATTTCGGGGTGGGGTATAACCATATCGACACTGTCGCGGCGGCGGCCAAAGGCATCACCGTGACCAACACGCCCGGAGCCGTCACCGACGCCACCGCCGACATCGCCATGGCGCTGATGCTGATGGGTGCGCGGCGCGCCAGTCAGGGCGAAAGGCTGTTGCGCCGGGGCGATTGGCAGGGCTGGCATCCGGTGCAGCTGTTGGGGATGCATCTGGGCGGCAAAACGGTTGGCATCATCGGCATGGGCCGGATCGGGCAGGCGATTGCCAAACGCTGTCACGCCGGTTTTGGCATGAATGTGCTGTTTTATAACCGCTCGCCCAAGGCGGATATCGGGGTGCCGGCGCGGCAGATCGAACATATGCGGCAGCTGCTGGCGGTGGCGGATGTGGTGGTGCTGGCGGTGCCGGGCTCGGCCCAGACCCATCATCTGATGGATGCGCAGGCTCTGGGCCAGATGCAGAGCCACGCCCATCTGATCAACATCTCCCGCGGGGATGTGATCGACGAAACCGCCCTGATCCGCGCCCTGAGCCACGGCCAGATCGCCGGGGCCGGGCTGGATGTGTATGAGCACGAACCCCACATTCCGGACGCCTTGCGTGGGCTGGAAAATGTGGTGCTGTTGCCGCATCTGGGCACCAATTCTTATGAGGTGCGCAGCAATATGGGGCAGATGGCGCGGGCCAATTTGCAGGCGTTTTTTGCCGGGCGAGAACCGGAAAATACGGTCTGAATCATGCAGATCACGATGGTGGCCCATCGGGCGGTCCTCCGAAACGCTCTGCCTTTTTCTGCGAGACAACTCCGTCTTGCCCAGTTCGCATCTGAGGACACCACCCAAACCAGGAATTGAGGCCATCTCGGGTCTGAATGGCGCATGCAACGCAGACCTTGCCCGGCTCTGGCATCTGTAAACCGCAGACATATTAAAAAATGCCGATGAAGGCGTTTTACTGTGCAATTCATAAGAAAGTGTTGGCTGGGACGGTAGGATTCGAACCTACGATCTGCGCTACCAAAAAGCGTTGCCCTACCACTAGGCCACGTCCCAACTGTCGTGCTTGCCACCCTAATTTCTAATTCAGGGCTCTGCAAATCACTTCGATGGGTAGATACGCTTCCTGAAACGACTCTGCAAGCCCCGAAACACGAAAAATTTGCCCGATTTGATGGGCACGGCAAAATTTTCACGAAAACCGGCCTCATCAGCAGCGGATTTCCGCCCCGCATTGCTGCCCGGATTTTACGATGCGCCGGATTCGGCATCCTCTTCCGGGGAAAAGGTCTCAAGCGTCAACGGCACCGGCGCGGTTTTTAGATCGGCGGTGCTGAGCGCGGCATTCGGGCGGGCCAGCCGGCTTTGTGTGACCCAGAACAGCCGATCCTGCGCCCGGGTGATCGCCACATAGGCCAGACGCTTCCACAACGCTTGCCCGGCCTCAACCCGGCCCATGCGGGCGGCCACGAACAGATCGGGGGCAAAGACCTGCACATTGGGCCATTGCGAGCCCTGCGCCTTGTGAATGGTCACCGCCGCCCCGTGCAAAAACGCAGCCCCCATGCGGGCGGCATAGGGGATGAAGGGCTCATCCTGATCCGGGATCTCGATCTTGATGATCGAGGCGGCAGACACTTGCGGATCCTCGGCCCCCAGCACATGCAGCCGCGAAAAGCCCGACCGCTTGCCGGGGCCGAGATACACCACCTGCGCCCCCTTGATCAGCCCTCTTGCCTCAAGATCAATGCGCTTTTTGCGGTGTTTCAGCGGCAATTCGATGCCATCACAGATCAGCGGTTCGCCCGGCAGCAACTGATCCGGCGGCGCTCCAAACGCTTGCCGAAACGCCTGAATCAGCCGCACCCGGGTTTTGTTGCGCCACACCAGAACCGGGGAACGCGCCATCAGATCGGCCTGCACATTGGGGGCAAACACCACCCGTTCATCCTTTTGCGCCGCCTGCTGCACCATCTGTTCAAAATCGTAAAAGCTCAGGCTGTCATCGGCCAGCGCATGGGCCAGATCGAGGATCGGGTTATCCGCATCCTGACGGTGGATGCGGTGCAGGGTCAGTTTCTGATCGCCCTTGAAATCGTCAAACACCATCTTGCCAGACTGACCGACCGGAGCCAGCTGGGCGGGGTCTCCGAACAGCACCAGAGTGGGGAAAATCTCGCGCAAATCCTCCAGCTGTTTTTCATCCAGCATCGAGCTTTCATCGACAAAGCCCACATCCAGCGCCTCATCCCGCCGTTTCCACCCCTGAATGAAATCCGAGCCCCGCAGCCCCGCCGCGGCCAGAGCGCCCGGGATAGATTTATGGGTGGCGTAAAACAGCGCGGCGCGTTCCAGGGCGGCTTCGGTCAGGCCCTCGATTTCGGGTTGCTCGCCATTTCCGGCCAGCCATTCGGCGATTTTTTCATATTCCGGGTCATAGAGCGGCGTATACAGGATGCGGTGAATGGTGGTGGCGGGCACACCGCGATGGCGCAGCACACTGGCGGCTTTGTTGGTGGGGGCCAGAATGGCCAGACTGCGCTTGCCGCCATCGCGCTTGGGCTCGTAATCGCCCGAGACCACCTCGATCCCGGCCTCCTCCAGTGCGTGGTAAAGCCGGGCCAGAAGCAGGGTTTTGCCCGAACCGGCCTTGCCGACCACCGCAGTCACACTGTCCTCAGCCCCGGAGGGCGGCATCAGGATGCCATTGTCCAGATCAACCCCGGCGGCCTTTAGGATTTCGGCAATCCGGTCATGGGCCTGCGCCTGATCCTCGGAGTAAATAATCGCTGTTTTGCTCATGCGCCAATCCTATCGCCGCGCCGGGGGGAAGGCCAGCGGCCAAATCCTGTGCCGGGGAAGATGTGTTTTGATCAGTAAAGCTGTGCCGCTTTCACCGCGCGTTGCCAATCGGCATATTTCGCGGCGCGGGTTTCGGCGCTCATCTGTGGCTCAAACCGGCGCTGAAGCGCCCAGTTGCGGGCAAATTCCTGTTGTGCGGGGTAGAGCCCCGCCTTCATCCCGGCAATCCAGGCCACCCCAAGCGCCGTGGTTTCCAGCACCGGCGGGCGGTCGACCCGGCTGCCCAGAATATCGGCCAGAAACTGCATCGCCCAGTCATTGGCCGCCATGCCGCCATCCACCCGCAACACCGCGTCTTCACAGGCCCAATCGGCCCGCATTGCTTCCAGCAGATCGCGGGTCTGATAGCCCACGCTTTGCAGCGCCGCCCGGGCCATTTCCGCCGGGCCAGAGTTGCGGGTCAGGCCAAACACCGCACCACGGCAATCCGCATTCCAATAGGGCGCGCCAAGGCCGGTAAAGGCGGGGACCAGAATGACGTTTTGCTCAGGATCGGCGCGTTCGGTCAGCGCGGTGGTCTGATCGGCGTTTTCAATCACCCCCAGCCCATCGCGCAGCCACTGCACCGCCGCGCCGGCGATAAAGATCGACCCCTCAAGCGCATAGGTGGTCACCCCGTTGAGCTGATAGGCAATGGTGCCCAGCAGACGGTTCGAGCTCTGCACCAGCTGGTCTCCGGTATTGAGCAGCGCAAAGCAGCCGGTGCCATAGGTGGATTTCATCATGCCGGGCTCAAAACAAGCCTGACCGATGGTGGCGGCCTGCTGGTCTCCGGCGACGCCGCGGATCGCGATCTGGCCGCCAAATGCCGCGGTTTCGCCGAAATCGGCATCGCAATCGCGCACCTCGGGCAGCATGGCCATTGGGATGTTCAGTAAATCGCAAATCTGTTGATCCCAGCGGCCCTCGCGGATGTTATAGAGCAGGCTGCGGGCGGCGTTGGTGGCGTCGGTGGCATGAACCCGCCCTTCGGTCAGGCGCCAGATCAGATAGCAATCCACGGTGCCAAACAGCAGGTCTCCGGCCTCGGCGCGGGGGCGGGCATCGGGGATGGTATCAAGCAGCCATTTCAGCTTGGTCGCGGAAAAATACGGGTCCAGCCGCAGGCCGGTTTTGGCGGTGATCATCGGTTCATGGCCGGCGGCGTGCAGCGTCTGACACATATCGGCGGTGCGCCGGTCCTGCCAGACAATGGCGTTGTGGATCGGCTGGCCGGTGGCTTTGTCCCAGACCAGCGTGGTTTCGCGTTGGTTGGTGATGCCGATGGCGGCAATTTCGGCGGGCGAGACCCCGGCCTGTGCGATTGCCGTGCGGGCGGTGTGGCAGACGGTTTGCCAGAGCTCTTCGGGGTCATGTTCAACCCAGCCTGAATGCGGAAAATGCTGGGCAAATTCCTGCCGCGCACTGCTGACCGGCTGCATCTGCTGATCAAACAGGATGCTGCGTGATGAGGTCGTGCCTTGGTCGATTGCCAGAATATAGGTCATGAGAAGCCCCCGGTTGTAACGGCCCTCATTCTATCCCCGCGCGCGCCGGATTGCACCCCCGAAATCGCGGGGGGGCTATTCGGTCAGTACGCCATTTTCCAGCCGCACCACCCGATCCATCCGCGCCGCCAGCTCAAGGTTATGGGTGGCGATCAGCGCGGACAAGCCGGTGTCGCGGGCCAGATCCATCAGCGCGGCAAATACCCGTTCCGAGGTCTCGGGGTCAAGATTGCCGGTGGGCTCATCCGCCAGCAGGATATGCGGCGCATTGGCCAGAGCGCGGCAAAAAGCGACCCGCTGTTGTTCGCCCCCGGACAGGGCGGCGGGGCGGTGATCGGCGCGTTGTTTCACCCCGACACTGTCCAGCAGTTGCAAGGCCCGCTGACGCGCATCGGCTTGGCTCACGCCATTGGCCAGCTGCGGCAGCACGATGTTTTCCAGCGCGGTGAACTCGGGCAGCAAATGGTGGAACTGATAGATAAAGCCAACCTGATCGCGGCGGGTGGCAGTGCGTTGGCGGTCGGAACAGCCGGTCATATCGGCTCCGGCGATTTTCACACTGCCGGCATCGGCGGTATCCAGCAGCCCGGCGATATGCAGCAAGGTGGATTTGCCGGCACCAGAGGGGGCGACCAGCGCCACGACCTCTCCGCCACAGACCTGCAAATCGGCCCCGCGCAACACGTTGATTTCGCTGGCCTTGCCGCGGTTATAGGCCTTTTGAATGCCGCTTAATTCCAACATCACTTTACTCATAACGCAACGCCTCCACCGGGTTCATCCGTGCCGCCCGCCGCGCCGGAAAGATCGTCACCACAAAGGACAACCCCAGCGACAGCCCCACCGCCGCCGCCACATCGGCGGCTTGCAATTTCGCGGGCAATTTGTAGATGCCGCGCACCGAAGCATCCCAGATTTCGCCCCCGGAAGCGCCGCTGACAAAAGCCAGAATCGGGTCGAAATAGATCGCAAACAAACAACCCAGCACCACGCCGAACACGGTGCCGATCAGCCCGGTCATCGCGCCGCAGATGAAAAACACCCGCAGAACCGAGCCCTCGGACAGCCCCATGGTGCGTAAAATCCCGATGTCGCGCCCCTTGTTTTTCACTAGCATCACCAGCCCGGAAATGATGTTCATCGACGCAATCAGCACCAGCACCGACATCAGCACGAACATCACATTATCCTCGACCTTCAAGGCCCGCAAAAACGCCCCTGATGCATCGCGCCAGGTCCACAGCACGGCCCTCTCGCCCCCGGCGCGCAACAGCTCCAGCGCCAGATCGTCGATCTTTTCGGGCTCTTGCACCATCACTTCCAGCTCATCTGCCACGCCTTCGCGGTTGAAATAGCTCTGAGCCTCGGCAAAGGGCATATAAATGCGAATGTTATCAATGTCATAGCGCCCGACGGAAAAGATATAGACCACCTCATAAACATTGACCCGCGGGCTGGTGCCAAAGGCGGTTTTGGCCCCGTTGGGCGAGATCAGCTTGATCTTGTCGCCAATCCCCAGCCCCAACGCATTGGCGATGCCTTTGCCAATCGCCACGCCGCTGTCAAACCTGTCAATATCGCCCAGCATGTCATCGCCGGAAGCAATCCGGGGAATGGTTTTCAGATCAGCCAGCGAGATGCCAAACACCTGCGCCCCAGTGTTATAGTTCAGGTGATTGGCCATCACTTGCCCCTTGACCAGAGGCGCCACCCGAGTCACCCCGGGGATCATACGAACACGCGCCGCCGTTTCGGCATAATCGGCCATCACCCGGCTGCCATGGCCGTTTTCATCCAGCCCGAAGCTGTTATAGACCGTCACATGCGCATTGGCGCCCAAAATCGTGTCGACAAATTCGGCGCGAAAGCCAGCCCGCACCGCCAGCGTGATGATCAGCGCCGCCACCGCCAGAGTGATCCCGATCAGGGAAATCCAGGTCATGACACTGACCCCGCCCTCGGCCCGCTTGGCGCGTAAATAGCGCCAGGCAATCAGCCATTCAAATCGGGCAAAGGGAACGGTTTTTGTCAGCATCTCGTTGACCTCATTTTGGGCGGCTTACAGATTGGCGTAAATCTCGATGATTTTGGCCACGGCCTGATCCGGTTGCATTTCGGTGTTTTCGCCGGTTTTGCGGCAGGTCAGCTCGACCACCCCGTTTTTCAGACCCCGAGGCCCAACCGTGATGCGCCATGGCAGACCGATCAGATCCATGCTGGCAAATTTGGCCCCGGCGCGTTCGTTACGATCATCATAAAGCGGCTCAAGCCCGGCATCTGTCAGCGCCTGATAGAGCGCCTCACACGCCGCATCGGCCTGTTCATCGCCCTGTTTCAGGTTGACGATGCCACAATGAAACGGCGTGACGCCTTCGGGCCAGATGATGCCTTTGTCGTCATGGCTGGCCTCAATGATCGCCCCCAGCAGGCGCGACACGCCGATGCCATGGCTGCCCATATGCACCGGCACCCGCTCACCGCTTTCGGTGACCACAGTGGCGCCCATGGGCTCAGAATATTTGGTGCCGAAATAGAAAATCTGCCCCACCTCGATCCCGCGCGAGCTTTTGCGGCGCTCTTCGGGCACCTGCTCGAACAGCGCCGGATCGTGGGTTTCGTCGGTGCGGGCATAGGGGGTTGTCCATTCCTTGGCGATTTTGGCGCATTCGGCGACATCGTCAAAATGCACTTCGCGATCACCGAATTTCATATCCAGAATGGCGCTGTCATAGAACACTTCGCTTTCGCCGGTTTCGGCCAGAACCAGAAATTCGTGGGTGTCCTCGCCGCCGATTGGCCCGGAATCAGCGCGCATCGGAATCGCCTGCAGGCCCATGCGCTCGTAGCTGCGCAGATAGCTGACCATATGCCGGTTATAGGCGTGGATGGCGGCGTCACGGTCGATGTCGAAATTATAGCCGTCTTTCATCAGAAACTCGCGCCCGCGCATCACGCCGAAACGGGGGCGGACTTCGTCGCGGAATTTCCACTGGATTTGGTAAAGCGTCAGCGGCAGGTCTTTGTAGCTGTTGATATGGGCGCGGAAAATATCGGTGATCTGTTCTTCATTGGTGGGGCCATAGAGCATATCGCGGCCATGGCGGTCGGAAATCCGCAGCATTTCGGCACCGTAATCTTCATACCGACCGCTTTCGCGCCACAGATCGGCCGATTGCACGGTGGGCATCAGCACGGGCAGATGGCCGGCGCGGGCTTGTTCTTCGTGGATGATGCGCTCGATATTGCGCAGCACTTTCAGCCCCAGAGGCAACCAGGAATAGATCCCGGCGCTGGCCTGTTTGATCATCCCGGCCCGCAGCATATAGCGGTGCGAAACGATTTTGGCCTCGGCAGGGGTTTCTTTGAGAACCGGCATAAAATAGCGGGACAGGCGCATGGGGATACCCTTTGGCAAATGTTCAAGTTGAGAAACGGTTTAGGCGAGCCCGGCGCGGCATTCAAGAGCGCATCCTGAAAGGGTAAGCGATAAGCGGTGTGGCGCGGGTGGTTTTTAATCTGGCGATATGATCGGCGGTGAGCCGTTGATCATACCTGTGCCAAATGCTCCACCCCCTCTTGAAAAAAAACCGCCTATCGGCTTTTGTATCAGCCAGAGCAACACCAAAAGGGATGATATGAGCCTGTCCGCCCATAAACAGATGCGATATTGGAGCATCGCCGCCGCGATTCTACTGCTGGTGCTGTGGTATGTGGGCGATATCGTCATGCCTTTCATTCTGGGAGGAGCCATCGCCTATTTCCTCGACCCGGTCGCCGACCGGATGGAGCAAGCCGGCCTGTCGCGGGTTCTGGCCACGGTGATCATCACCTTTTTTGCTCTGATCCTGTTCGTCTTCATCGCCCTGCTGATCATTCCCACCCTGATCGAGCAAACCATCGCCCTGATCAACGCCGCCCCGGATATGTTCAACAATCTCAAACGCTTCCTGACCGAGCGCTTCCCCTCGCTGATCGACGCAAACTCGACCCTGCGGCAATCGCTCGACAGTCTGGGCCAGACCATTCAGGCCAAGGGCGGGCAGTTGGCCAATGGGCTGCTGTCTTCGGCGATCAGCCTGATCAATGTGGTCCTGCTGATGGTGATCGTGCCGGTTGTGGCCTTTTACATGCTGCTGGATTGGGACAAGATGGTGCGGCAAATCAATGATCTGCTGCCCTTGGACCATGCCGACAATATCCGCCAGATCGCAGCCGATGTGGACCGCACCCTGTCTTCCTTCATCAGGGGCCAAGGCAGCGTCTGTCTGGTGATGGGCGCATTTTACGCCATTGGCCTGATGCTGGTGGGGCTGCAATTTGGCCTGCTGGTGGGGGCGTTTGCCGGGCTGATCACTTTTATCCCCTATGTCGGTGCGCTGATTGGCGGCGCTCTTGCGCTGGGCTTGGGCGTGTTTCAGTTCTGGGGTGACTGGATGTCGCTGGGGCTGGTGGCGGTGGTGTTTGCCGCCGGGCAGGCGCTGGAAGGCAACGTGATCACGCCCAAGCTGGTCGGTGACAGTGTCGGCCTGCATCCGGTTTGGCTGATGCTGGCGCTGACGGTGTTTGGCGCTCTGTTTGGCTTTGTCGGAATGCTGGTGGCGGTGCCGGTGGCGGCGATCATCGGGGTTCTGACCCGCTTTGGCATTGCGCAATACCGGCAAGGGGCGCTTTACAAAGGCAGCGCCGGCGGGCAAACCGGGCCCGAGACCACAGACAGATAGACCATGGCCCAACAACTGACCTTTGATCTGCCCGGCAAACCCGCCCATGGGCGCGAGGATTACTTTATATCGCCGGGCAATGCGCTGGCGGTTGAGATGCTCGAGGGCTGGCCGAACTGGCCGGCGCAGAAAATGGTGCTGGTCGGGGCCAGGGCCGCGGGCAAAACCCATCTGGCGCAGGTTTGGGCCACCGATATTGGCGCCAGCGTCACCCCGGCGACCCGGCTGGATCAGGCCGATATCCCCCGGCTGGCGCAGGCGCCTGCGGTGATCGAGGATGTGCCCGAAATCGCCCGCAACACCGCGGCGCAAAATGCGTTGTTTCACTTGCATAATCTGATGCAGGCCGGCGGCATTCCGCTGTTGCTGACCGCCGATTGCCCGCCCGCGCATTGGCATCTGAGCCTTGCCGATCTGCAAAGCCGCATGGCCGCAACCGGCGTCATCACCCTGCCGGACCCCGATGATGCGCTGCTGGCGGCGGTTCTGCAAAAACTGTTTGCGGATCGCCAGATTCAGGTGCCTCCCAGCACGATCAGCTATCTGCTCAAACGCATGGATCGCTCCTTTGCCGCGGCCAGTGATCTGGTGGATCGTCTGGATCAGGCCGCACTCAGCCGGGGCGGGCCGATCAGCCGCAAACTGGCCGCGCTTGTGCTGGACAAGGCGCCCTCAGATGCGCCATAGTCGCCGCGCATTCAGCGCCCCACAGGGCAAAAGCATCACCCCAAAACCGAGGACATAGCATTGATAGACACCGATCACGAAGAATTGCAGCTGTTCGGGCGACCTTTGTTCAACGACCCGTCGATGCGGGCGCTGTCGCGGGTGGGGGTTGTGGATGTGGGCTCGAACTCGGTCCGGCTGGTGGTGTTTGACGGCGCGGCCCGCAGCCCGGCCTATTTTTACAATGAAAAGATCATGTGCGCTTTGGGCGCGGGGCTGCCGGAAACCGGCAAGCTCAACCCCAGGGGCCGCGCCCGGGCGTTGGCGGCGATCCGGCGGTTTCAGCTGCTGGCCCGGGATATGGACATCCTGCCGCTGACCGCCGTGGCCACCGCCGCCGTGCGCGATGCCGAAGACGGCCCCGAATTCTGCGCCGAAGTGTTGCAGCAAACCGGGCTGGAGCTGTTCGTGATCGACGGTCAGGAAGAAGCCCGGCTGACCTCGCAAGGGGTGCTGCTGGGCTGGCCCACCGCCAATGGGTTGGTCTGCGATATTGGCGGCTCGTCCATGGAACTGGCCGAGGTCGCCGAAGGGCAGGTGGGCCGCTGCATCACCTCCGAGCTGGGGCCGCTGAAGCTGAGCAATATCAAGGGCGGCAAGCGCGGGTTGAAAAAACATATCGACGCGGCCCTTGAGGAGATGTTTCGCCAGATTCCGGTGCAAAAGCAGCGGCTGTTTCTGGTCGGGGGCTCGTGGCGGGCGATTGCGCGGAGAACCGGGATCTCGGCCAGCCGGATGACGCTGGTACCCACGGCGTGCGAGGTGCTGAAACGGCTGATCCGCAAATTCAAACCGCGCGAGATTGCGGTCTCCAGCTATGGCATTCGCGAAGGGATGCTGTATGAACAAATGCCGCAAACGCTGCGGGACCGCGATCCGCTGATCGAAGCCTGCCGCCATGCCGAAGACAAAGACGCCCGCTGGCCCGGATTTGGCAGCAAGCTGTATAAATTCATCAGCCCTCTGTTCAAAGGTGCCAATGCTGATCGCAAACGCCTGATCCGCGCCGCCTGTCTGTTGCATGATGTCACCTGGCGGGCGCATCCCGATTACCGGGCCGAGGTCTGTTTTGACAACGCCACCCGCGCCAATCTGGGCGGGTTGCGTCATCGCGAGCGGGTGTTTCTGGGGCTGGCGCTGTTGCATCGCTACAAAAGCACCCCGGGCAGCAGCCGGTTTGAGCCGTTGATCGGGTTGCTGAGCGAACGTGAGGTGCGTGATGCGCAAACCGTGGGCAAGGCGATGCGCTTTGGGGCGATGCTCACCCTTGATTCGGTGCATGATCAGGCCGAGCTGCGCTATTTCCCGAAAAAGAAGCAGCTGCATCTGCGGCTGAGCGACAAGGCCACCGGGCTGTTTGGCGAAGTGGCCGAGGCCCGGTTTCAATCGTTGGCCAACACGCTGGGCGCTGAGGTCGAGATCAAGAAACTGCGCCGCAAAGGCTAGGGGCTGCCCCGGCCTATTTCGGCGGCACCAGTTTGCCGGGGTTCAGGATGTCTTTGGGATCGAGCGCCTGTTTCAGCTCGCCCATCACCTGCCAGCCCGGCCCGTGTTCGGCGTCCATGTAATGCTGCTTGCCCATGCCGATGCCATGTTCGCCGGTGGCGGTGCCGCCCATGGCAAGGGCGCGTTCCACCATGCGGTTTGACAGCTGTTTGGCGATTTCTAGATCTTCGGCGTTGCCCGGCTCAACCAGCAAAATCGCGTGGTAATTGCCATCGCCCACATGGCCCAGAATTGGCCCCGGCAGGGGGCTGGCGTCGATGTCTTCGCGGCTGGCCTCGACCGCTTCGGCCAGTTTTGAGATCGGCACGCAGACATCGGTGATCAGCGCGGTCGCCCCTTTGCGCAGCGCCAGACAGGCGTAATAGGCATTGTGGCGCATTTGCCAGAGCGCGGTGCGCTCTTCGGGTTTCGAGGACCATTGAAACCCGGTGCCGCCCATATCGCGGACAATCTCGCCGAAATTTTCCGCCTGCTCGGCCACACCGGCCTCAGAGCCGTGGAATTCGACCATCAGATGCGGAATCTCGGGCATATCGGCCCCGGCATAGGCGTTGCAGGCGCGGGTGGCGTCCTGGTCGATGAATTCGATCCGCGCCATCGGGATACCCATCTGAATGGTGGCAATCACCGCATTGACCGCATCACTGATCTGCTCAAAACCGCACACCGCCGCCGAAACCGCCTCGGGCTGGCCGCGCAGGCGCAGGGTGAGTTCGGTGATGATGCCCAAGGTGCCCTCGGCCCCGACAAACAGCGCCGTCAGATCGTAACCCGCCGATGATTTCCTCGCCCGGCTGCCGGTGCGGATGATCCGCCCATCGGCCAGCACCACCTCAAGCGCGATCACATTGTCGCGCATGGTGCCGTAACGCACCGCCGTTGTGCCGCTGGCCCGGGTGCTGGCCATGCCGCCCAGCGTGGCATTGGCCCCCGGATCAACCGGAAAGAACAGCCCGGTGGCGCGCAATTCGGTGTTCAGCTCTTCCCGGGTCAGCCCCGGCTGCACCACCGCATCCATATCCTGATCATTCACCGCCAGCAGCCGGTTCATCTGTGACAGATCAATGCAGATGCCCCCCTGAGGCGCCGAGGTATGCCCCTCCAGCGACGTGCCCGCGCCGTAAGCGATCACCGGGCAATTATGCTGGTTGCAGATTTTGACGATCTGCGAAACTTCGGCGGTGTTTTGAGGATAAGCCACCGCATCCGGGGGCAGGGGGGCGAAATGGCTTTCGCTTTGACCATGGGCGTCACGTTCATGCTTGGATTGGCTCAGGTTATCGCCTAGAACAAGGCGCAGGGCGTCGATGGCAGAGGTGATGGACATTGGTAAAGCCTTCAGATTGGTGTGTTACGGGACGCTGGTATTTTTACATGGATTTGAATTAGATGGGTAGAATTAACTGCGCATGAGGATGATAAAAGACAGGTTGGGGCGGCAGTCGGGGTGGCGTCTGGCTATGCTGCGCTGGGGTTTCGCAAAGGCATCACCGGGCTGCAAAGCTGGCTCTACGGGGCCGAAGATCTGCATATGCTGCACAGTTTCGCTGAAAATCTGCACTGGTTCTGGATCGTGCTGATCCCCACCATGGGCGGGCTGTGCGTGGGGCTGATCCTGCATTGGTTTACCTCTGATGGGGTGGTGCGCTCGGTGGCGGATGTGATCGAAGGCGCGGCGCTCAATCAGGGGCGGGTCGAGCAAAAAGAGGGCGTGGCCTCGGCATTTGCGTCGATGATCACTCTGGCCTCGGGCGGCTCCAGCGGGCGGGAAGGGCCGGTGGTGCATCTGGCCTCGGTGATCTCCAGCTGGGTGTCGAACCGGATCAATGCTGGCGGCATCACCGGGCGCGATCTGCTGGGCTGTGCGGTGGCGGCGGCGGTGTCGGTATCGTTCAACGCACCGATTGCCGGCGCACTGTTCGCGCTGGAGGTGGTGCTGCGCCATTTCGCCGTCCATGCCTTTGCGCCGATTGTAATCGCTTCGGTTGCGGGCACGGTGATCAGCCGCATCCATTTGGGCAATGTTACCGAATTTACCCTGCCCGTGGGCGGAGATCTGGCCTTTTACGCCGAATTGCCCGCGTTTTTGCTGCTGGGGCTGATCTGTGGGCTGGTGGCGGTGGTGATGATGAAATCGGTGTTCTGGTCCGAAGATCTGGCCAGCAAGCTCCAATCCACCACCCATATCCCCCGCTGGCTGCGCCCGGCGTTGGCCGGGACCACGCTGGGGGTGATTGCGATCTGGTTTCCGCATATCATCGGGGTCGGCTATGAGACCACCTCGCGGGCGCTGACCGGCGATTTGCTGCTGTCTGCGGCGCTGCTGTTTGCGGTGGTCAAGGTGGTGGCGGTGTCGATCACCATGGCCGGGCGCATGGGCGGCGGCATCTTTTCGCCTTCGCTGATGTTGGGGGCGCTGACTGGGCTCAGCTTCGGTTTTATTGCCACCGGGGTGTTCCCGGAAAATTCGGGCTCGGAAACGCTGTACGCGCTGGCCGGCATGGGGGCAGTGGCGGCGGCGGTGCTGGGGGCGCCGATTTCCACCACGCTGATCGTGTTTGAGCTGACCGGAGACTGGCAGACCGGCCTTGCGGTGATGGTGGCGGTGTCGATGTCGACCGCGCTGGCCAGCCGTTTGGTGCAGCGTTCATTCTTCCTCAGCCTGTTGCATCGCCGGGGCGTCAAACTGGCGGCCGGGCCGCAGAGCTATCTGTTGTCGATGTGCCGGGTGGTCAGCTCGATGCGCGCCATGGATCATGACTGCGCCGCCGATCAGGAGGCCTGCTGGGCGCTGATCGAAGACGGTTTCTACATCGACGCCAACGCCACGCTGGAACATGCCATGCCGCTGTTTGAAACCACCGCGCATGATTTCATTCCGGTGGTCACGCTGGGGGGCAAAGAGGAGGCTCCGCAATTACGCGGCGCTTTGTTCTACGTCGATGCGCTGGTGGCCTATAACCGGGCGCTCGCGGAAACGGCGGCAGAGGAGCATTCCTGACCCCCCATCATTCACACTTCCAACAAGGATCCCGCCTATGCGTCTGAAACATTGCCACAATTTCCACGATTTCCGCAAGCTGGCCCGCAAGCGTCTGCCCTCGCCGATTTTCAATTATATCGACGGGGCTGCGGATGATGAGGTGACCTACCGGCGCAACAGCGCCGCCTATGATGATGTCGATCTGGTGCCCAATGTGCTGGCCGGGGTCGAGGATGTCGATCTGTCCACCACCATCTTTGGCAAGAAAATCGACATGCCGCTTTACCTGGCCCCCACCGCCCTGCAACGGCTGTTTCACCACCATGGCGAACGCGGTGTGGCGCGGGCGGCGGAAAAATTCGGCACCATGTTCGGGGTGTCTTCGCTGGGCACGGTGTCGCTGGCAGAGATCAGTGCCCTCAGCACGGCACCGAAGATGTTTCAGTTTTACTTTCACAAGGATCGCGGGCTGAATGACAGCATGGTTGAACAGGCCAAAGCCGCCAAATTCGACGTGATGGCCCTGACGGTGGACACCATCACCGGCGGCAATCGGGAGCGCGATTTGCGCACCGGGTTTACCTCGCCGCCGCGTCTGACGCCGGCCAGCCTGTTCAGCTTTGTCAGCAAGCCGATGTGGGGCATCAACTATGTCACGCGCAAATCCATGGAGCTGCCGATGTTGCAGGAGCATGTCTCGGAGGGGACCAGCACCAATACCTCGGTCGGTGAGTATTTCTCGACCATGCTGGATCAGTCGATGAGCTGGCGCGATGCTGAAAATCTGTGCGCCAAATGGGGCGGGCATTTTGCGCTCAAGGGGATTATGAGCGTCGAGGACGCCAAACGCGCGGTGGATATTGGCTGCACCGGGATCATGGTGTCGAACCATGGCGGGCGGCAGCTGGATGGCTCGCGGGCCTCTTTTGACCAGCTGGCCGAGATCGTTGACGCGGTGGGCGATCAGATCGACGTGATTTGCGAAGGCGGCATCCAGCGCGGCACCCATGTTCTGAAAGCGCTGTCGCTGGGGGCCAAGGCGTGTTCGGGCGGGCGGCTTTACCTCTATGCGCTGGCCGCGGCGGGGCAGGCCGGGGTTGAACGTGCATTGGGGCAATACCGGGCCGAGCTTGAGCGGGATATGAAGCTGATGGGCTGTCGATCAGTCGATCAGTTGAGCCGCGCCAATCTGCGGTTTCGCGCATAAGGCTTTAATGTCAAACGTGCCGGGCTGCGCCTGCCTGGGTAGGCGCTTATGCGCGGCGTATAGATAAGCGTGGGGTGTGAATAATCCACCACATTGCATAATGTTGAAAGGCTGATTGCGCCTGCCGGGGGGCAGGCAGGCGCAGCCCGGCCTTGCGGCCGGGCGGGGCTGTTTAAAGGAACGCGACGTTATGCAGAGGTTCTTTTAAAAAGCCAGATGGCCTTTATCTTGTCATGCATTTGATTTTATTTCCGATTCATCTTCGAAAACAGGCGTTGCATTCGCCATCCACTCCGCCTCCCATTGTGAGAGCATGTGGTCTACCGGAAAATCTGCGAGGGCATGATCGTCTATCCCGAGTTTGCTTGCGCAGTAGGGAATATCCGCAAAATCATCCCTGCTCGCCTCGGCAATGTGCGTTGCCCCATCCGCAACGGCTTTTCCCGTCAGAAGGCGCGTCGCAGAAAAGCGCGTCTTTCAGGGCTTGCAATCGCCTCGATCGTGTCCTCAGCCCGGTTGTGTTCTCTTTTACAGTTCTGCCAAATGTGCCACTTGCACATGGCCCCCGGCTCAGTTGTCTTCGGTCTGGGGTTGTGGCGTGGTCGGTTCTGCCGCCGGAGGGGTGGTTTCAGGCGCTGGTGCCGGGGCAAAAGCATCATTGATCCAGTTGCCGCTTTGCTGTTGCCCGTTGGCAAAGGTCATCACCCCTTGCCCCTGGCGCTTCCCGGCCACGAACATGCCCTCGTAAACATCGCCATTGACGTAAACCGCGCGGCCCTTGCCATCGAATTTGCCATCCTTCCAGCCGCCACTATATTTAAACCCATCGGCCATGGTGATTTCCCCCTGACCCTCGCGCTTGCCGGCAACAAAGCCGCCGGTATAAACCGTGCCGTCCTGATAGGTGGCCACGCCCTGACCGTGGCGCTCGCCGGCTTTCCAGTCGCCGCTGTATTTATAGCCGTTGGGCTGCTCCAGATCGCCCTTGCCGTCAAAGCGCGCATCCTTGAACTGCCCCTGATAGATCAGCCCCGAGGTCGAACGGGTCACGCCCTGACCCTCGATCACGCCTTCCACCCAGTTGCCCTCATACATGCCGCCATCGGGGTAGCTGATCTTGCCGGTGCCATGGGCGACATCGTTTTTGAACTGACCACTGTAAACCGAGCCATCGGGGTAATTCAGCTGCCCCGTGCCTTCGATATGGCCGTTGGTCCAGTCTCCGTCATAGCTGTAGCCATCGGCGCTGGTGAATTTGCCCTGACCGTGGCGGGCATCGTTTTGGAAACCGCCCACATAAACGGCGCCATTGACATAGTCCATCCGCCCCGCGCCATGGCGTTTGCCATTGCTGAACTGGCCCTTGTAAATGTCGCCATTGGGCAGGGTCATGGTGCCTTCGCCGTCGAATTGCCCGGCCTTCCAGCCGCCTTTGTAAACCAGCCCATCGGTGTTGGTCATCGTGCCGGTGCCTTCACGCAGCCCCTGATGCAAGGTGCCCTGATAAACCGATTTATCGGGGTAGACGATCTTGCCCTCGCCCTGTTTTACACCATCGACCCACTCGCCCTGATAGACATAGCCATTGGGGCTCTTCATGGTGCCAACCCCGTGATGCAGGCCGTTTTGAAACCCGCCCTCATAGATCACGCCATTGGGGTAGATGCGGATGCCATTGCCGGTCATCTTGCCATCGGCCAGATCGCCTTCATAGCTGCCGCCATCGACAAATTCGATCTTGCCAAAGCCTTCGATCTTGCCGTTGACAAAACTGCCCTCGTAAATCACGCCGCTGGGAAACACCGCCCGCCCGGCGCCAGTCATTTCGCCATCGCGCCATTCGCCGTTATATTCGTAACCGTTGGGCATCCGATAGCTGCCGGTGCCGTGGCGTTTGCCATCCTTGAAGGTGCCTTCATAAAGGCCACCATCATCATATTGTTTGGTTTCGATTTCGCCGGCATTCTGGCCAAACCCGGCGCTGCTGGCGCTGGCCCAGATCAGAACTGTGGCGGTGGCGGTTTTCATGGCTTTGCTGAACAACACGGTGGCCCCCCTGACGGTGTTTGGATCGAGCCTAATTCAGCCAAACGCCCCTGACAACGAAATTTTCGGGGTAAACAAGGCTTTTCCTCGGGCGTAACTCTGGTAATAACCGGGGGGATCAGCAATAAGGATATGTGATGTCGGATCAATTTCGCCTGACACTGGCACAGCTTAACCCCACGGTGGGCGCACTTGCCGACAATGCGGCCAAAGCGCGGCTGGCCTGGCAACAGGGTAAACAGGCGGGGGCCGATCTGGTGGCGTTGCCGGAAATGTTCATCACCGGCTATCAGACACAGGATCTGGTGCTGAAACCGGCCTTTTATCAGGACGCCATGGCCCATATCGAACAGCTGGCCAAAGATTGCGCCGACGGTCCGGCACTGGCCATTGGCGGGCCGTATTTCGACGGTGAACGCCTGTTTAACGCCTATTTCATCCTGCAAGGCGGCACCATCCGGCACCGGGCGCTGAAACATCATCTGCCTAATGAAACCGTGTTTGACGAGGTCCGGTTGTTTGCCTCGGCCGATCCGGGCGGGCCTTACAGCATTGGGGGTGTGCGCATTGGCAGCCCGATTTGCGAAGACGCCTGGTATGATGACGTCACCGAAACTCTGGCCGAAACCGGGGCCGAGATTTTGCTGGTGCCCAATGGCTCGCCCTATTACCGCGACAAGCTGGATACCCGGATGAATGTGATGGTTGAGCGGGTGGTGGAAACCGAATTGCCGCTGATTTATCTGAACATGGTCGGCGGGCAGGATGATCAGGTGTTTGATGGCGCCTCTTTCGTGCTGAACCCGGGCGGAGAGCTCGCCCTGCTGCTGCCCCCCTTTGCCGAAACCGTGGCGCATGTGGATTTTGAGCGCGGGGCACAGGGTTGGCGGGCCCGCAAAGGCGTGCTGACCGAGCAGCCGGATCATTGGGAGCAAGACTATCAGGCCATGGTGCTGGGCTTGCGCGATTACATGGGCAAAACCGGCTTTGGCAAGGTGCTGCTGGGCATGTCTGGCGGGATTGACAGTGCGCTGGTGGCGGCCATCGCCTGTGATGCGCTGGGGGCCGAAAATGTGCGCTGTGTGATGCTGCCCTCTGAATATACCTCTCAGGCGTCGCTGGATGATGCCAGGGAAATCGCCGAAAATCTGGGCTGTCGCTATGATTTCGTGCCGATCTCTCAGGGGCGGGCGGCGATCACCGACACGCTGGCACCGCTGTTTGAAGGCACCCAGCCGGGGTTGACCGAGGAAAACATCCAATCGCGGCTGCGGGGGCTGTTGCTGATGGCCCTGTCCAATAAATTTGGCGAAATGCTGTTGACCACGGGCAATAAATCCGAAGTCGCCGTGGGCTATGCCACGATTTATGGCGATATGGCGGGGGGGTATAACCCGTTGAAAGACCTCTATAAAACCCGGGTGTTTCAGACCTGCCGCTGGCGCAATCGCAACCGGCGCGACTGGATGTGTGGCCCAGAGGGCGAGATCATCCCGGATCGGGTGATCGACAAACCCCCCAGCGCCGAGCTGCGGGAAGATCAGCGCGATGATGACAGCCTGCCCCCTTACGAGGTGCTGGACGCGATCCTGACCGGGCTGGTGGATGAGGAAAAATCAGTAGCAGAGCTGGTCGCGGCGGGGTTTGAGCGTGCGGTGGTGAAAAAGGTCGAGCATCTGCTTTATATCAGCGAATATAAACGCTTTCAGTCCGCCCCGGGGCCACGGCTGAGCAAACGCAGTTTCTGGCTGGACCGGCGTTACCCGATCATCAACCGCTGGCGCGATCAGGGCTGAGGTGGTCGCGCCGTTTGGGACATAAATCGCAAGCCTTGTGGGGGAGGGGTGCCGTTACTCCCCGGCCTCTTTCTTCATCCGTTCCGCCTTTTTGCGCACCAGAACCGTGCGCAGATCATGCATGGCCATCAGCAGCGGGTTGGTGATTTCTTCCAGCTGATCATCCCCGGCCTTGGATTGCGCCCATTGCGTGGTCAGGTTCAGATGATCTACCGTGCGGTGAATATCGTCGATGTCACGCAGTGCCAGCAGGGCGCGGCGCTGTTGCATCCAGTCTTCAATCGCGGCGCAGTCGGCTTCGGACAGGGTGCGGTCGCCATGGGGTTTATACTGGCCGGTCTTGATGTTGATCACCGCGATCTGGTCCATCTCGATCCGCCGCTTGCGGTTTTCAGCATCCACCCGAAACACCACAGCGCCGTTTTCGCGCACCCGGAAATAGTATTCTGGCAGTTCCATTGTCATGGCTCCGTGTTCAATGCAGCCCCGCGCAAAACGCCTGAATGCGCTGGCAGGCCTCTTTCAGCGCCTCATCCGAGGTCGCATAGCTGACCCGGAAATTCGGCGACAACCCAAAGGCCGCGCCAAACACCACCGCCACGCCGGTTTCTTCCAACAGCGCGGTGGCAAAGGCTTCGTCATCGCTGATCATCACCCCGCCGGCGCTGGTTTTGCCAATGCAATCGGCAATCGAAGGATAGACGTAAAACGCGCCATTGGGGGTGGGGCAGGTGATGCCTTGGGCCTGATTGAGCATCTCAACCACCAGATCACGGCGGCGCACAAAAATCTCGTTATTGCTGGCGATGAAATCCTGCGGGCCGTTCAGCGCCTCCAGCGCCGCCCATTGGCTGACGGAACAGGGGTTCGAGGTGGATTGCGACTGAATTTTGCGCATCGCGTCAATCAACACCTTGGGCCCGGCGGCATAGCCGATGCGCCAGCCGGTCATGGCATAGGCTTTGGAGACCCCGTTGCAGGTCAGGGTGCGCTCATAGAGCTTTGGTTCGACTTCGGCCGGGGTGCAGAATTGGAAATCGTCAAACACCAGATGTTCATACATATCATCGGTCATCACCCAGACATGCGGATGGCGCAGCAGCACATCGGTCAGGGCTTTGAGCTCATCACGCGAATAGCCCGCGCCGGTGGGGTTGGAGGGCGAATTGAAAATCAGCCATTTGGTTCTGGGGGTGATCGCGGCCTCAAGCTGTTCGGCGGTCATGCGAAACCCGGTTTCAATCGGGCATTCCACCACCACGGGCTCTCCGCCGGCCAGCAGCACCATATCGGGGTAGCTGACCCAGTAAGGGGCCGGGATGATCACCTCATCGTCCGGATTCAGAGTGGCCATCAGCGCGTTATACAAAATCTGCTTACCGCCGGTGCCGACCGAGACCTGCTCGGGCTTATAAGACAACCCATTTTCGCGCTGGAACTTGTCGCAAATCGCCTGTTTCAGCTCGGGCATCCCATCCGGCGCTGTGTATTTGGTGTGGCCGGCGTCAATCGCGGCCTTGGCGGCGGCTTTGATATTGTCGGGGGTGTCGAAATCCGGCTCTCCAGCCCCCAGCCCGATCACATCACGCCCGGCGGCCTTGAGTTCGCGCGCTTTGGTCGAGACCGCGATGGTCGGAGAAGGCTTTACACGGGCGAGGGTGTCAGACAGAAAGGGCATGGCGGGCTCCGGTTTGAATATCGTATAGGCTTGTTCTATGGTGCGCCCCGATGCGGATCAAGCGCTTTGCATAAGGAATGAGGGAAATATGACCGACAACCAGAGCGATGAGGACATCGGTGCCGATGGGGATTGGTTCACCGATGAACACGCCACCTTTGGCGATCGCGTGGTGGCCGCCCGGCAGGCGATGGGCTGGGCGCAAAACGATCTGGCCCGGCAGCTCGGGGTCAAGCTGAAAACCGTGCAGAGCTGGGAAGATGACCTATCCGAGCCCCGCGCCAACAAGGCGCATATGCTGGCCGGGGTTCTGAACATCTCGCTGGCTTGGCTGCTGACGGGCGAGGGGCTGGGCATCACGGATCCCGATCAGCCCAGCGTGCCGGCGCAGGTGAAAGAGGTTCTGGCCCAGATGCGTCAGCTGCGGGCGCAGATCGCCGGGCGGCTGGATCAGCTGGCGGTGCTGGAAAAACGGTTAAGTGATTTGCTGACGGAGGGGCTGTGATGACAGAAGCAACAAAAACCCGGCTGAAGCGGCTGAAAATGCGGTCCTGGCGGCGCGGGACCAAGGAAATGGACCTCGTTCTGGGCCCGTTCAGTGATACCGAGCTGGCCAAGCTGGAGCCAGAGCAGATCGCGCTCTATGACCAGATGCTCAATGAAAATGACCATGATCTTTACGGCTGGGTCGCCGGCCACATTCCCACGCCCGCGCCTTATCTTGATTTGATCACCCGGATCAACAAGCACGCATTCGGCCGATAGCCCAAAGGGGCTGCGGGGGGATTTGCTGCGCATCCGGGGTATTTTCCGGCGTGGTTTACGGGAAATCTCGGTCTTTTGCCATGAAAACACCCGTAGCACCCTTCCATCCGGGCTTTATGTGCCATAATTGAGAGGGCACATCTATAAAGGCGGTGCGATGTCATTTTTTAAGAAGCTGAAAAACCGGTTGAGCAAGTCCTCGTCCAAATTGGAGCAGGGGCTGGAGGACATTGTTGCCGATGGCGGCACACAAGAGCAAGTCGAACCACCCGAGCCGCAAACGGTACCTGTTTCGGATGAAACGCCTGCTGCGTCCCTTCCCGAGGTAGAGGAAACCGTCACGCCCAAGGACACCGAGACCGCCGCGCCCGAGGTAAAGAAACCCGGGCTGATCGGGCGGTTGATGGGGCAAAAGAGCCCTGAGCCATCCGGGCAAAGCGCTGCCAAACCCGCCCCCAAACCGGTGACCCGGCGCAGTCTGGATGACGATATGCTCGAGCAGATCGAAGAGCTGCTGATCACCGCCGATATGGGGGTGGATACTGCGCTGCGGGTCACTGCCAATATGGCCGAGGGGCGTTTTGGCAAGAAAATGTCCACCGCCGAAATCCAGCGCCTGCTGGCGGCTGAAATCACCCGGATCATGGAGCCCGTGGCCAAGCCCCTGCCGCTCTATGCCGAGAAGCCTCAGGTGGTGCTGGTGGTCGGGGTCAATGGCTCGGGCAAGACCACCACGATTGGCAAGCTGGCCAGCCAGTTCAAGGCTGCCGGCAAGAATGTGGTGATTGCCGCCGGGGATACCTTTCGCGCCGCAGCGGTTGAGCAGTTGCAGGTTTGGGGTCAGCGCGCCGATGTGCCGGTTTTGACGGCGGCTGAAGGCTCGGACCCGGCCTCTTTGGCGTTCGAGGCAATGGGCAAGGCGCAGGAAGAGGGTGCTGATCTGTTGATGATCGACACCGCCGGGCGGCTGCAAAACCGCGCCGATCTGATGGAGGAACTGGCCAAGATCGTGCGGGTGATCAAGAAAAAAGACCCAACCGCGCCGCACAACACGCTGCTGGTGCTGGATGCGACCACGGGGCAGAATGCGTTAAATCAGGTCAAGGTGTTTCAGGAGATTTCCGAGGTTTCCGGTCTGGTAATGACCAAGCTGGACGGCACCGCCAAGGGCGGCGTTCTGGTGGCGCTGGCGGATAAATTCGGCCTGCCGATCCATGCGATCGGGGTGGGCGAGCAGATTGATGATCTGGACGCGTTTGACCCGACCGATTTTGCGCAGGCTCTGACCGGGCTGGAGGAGTGAGCGCGGTCTCTCATTTTAAAGGTTTTGCCCATGGCTCTGCACTGTAACCGATTGATTTTCACCGGCACAAAGAAATGAGCGCCTGGCTGCTGTCGATCCAAGGCACGGCCTTTGGGTCTCAGATTGCGATGGGGCTGGCGCTGTGTTCGGCGTTGCTACATGCCGCCTTCGGAGCACTGCAAAAGGGGCGTCATGACCCTTGGCTCTCGCGCGGGGTGATTGATTTTTCCTATGGGGTGATGGCGCTGCCTTTTGTGATCTTTGTGGTGCCGTTTCCCCAGCCGCATATGTGGCCGATCTTTGTGATGGTGTTCCTGATTCACTGTCTTTACAAATACTTGCAGGGCATGGCCTATGCGCGGGGGGCTTATACGGTGGTCTATCCGCTGGTGCGGGGCACGGGGCCGCTCTTTGCGGTGATCGGGGCGTATTTCCTGCTGGATGAACGGCTGAGCTGGGTGCAATGGAGCGGCATTCTGGTGCTGGTGCTGGCGATTTACGGGCTGGCGGGATATAATCTGCGCTATCTGACGGTGGGGCGCGACACCCTGAAACCGGCGCTGATTTTTGCGTTTCTGACCGGGGTGATGGTGGCGGCCTATACCACTTATGATGCTTATGGCATCCGGGCCAGCGCCGATCCGTTCACCTTTCTGGCGTGGTTTTTCATGATTGACGGGCTGATCTTCATGCCGCCGGTTGCGGCGCTGCGCTGGTATCATATGCTGAACCGCCCGGCGCTGGGGCCGCTGATGCTGCGCGGGGCGATGGGCGGGGTGATTGCCTATCTTAGCTTCGGCGCCGTGATTTTGGCCACCTATCTGGACAGCGTCGGTCAGGCGGTGGTGCTGCGGGAAACCTCGACGGTGTTTTCGGCGCTGATCGGGGCGCTGGTGCTGAAAGAGCATATCGGCTGGCGGCGTTTTGTGCTTATGGCATTGATTGCGCTGGGCGCTGTGATAGTGGGAGTGGGCAAGTAACATGAGAAAGAGCCGGATATGAATGATGCGCAAAAGATCAACCCGATGCTGAAACTGCTGCTCGATCTGGGGCCATTGGTGGTGTTTTTTGTCACCTATAGCCGCTGGAAAGATCAGATATTCAGCTTTGGCGGCACTGAATATAGCGGCTTTATCGTGGTGACGGCGCTTTTCGTGCCGCTCTTGGTGCTCAGCACGTTTGTGCTGTATCGGCTGACCGGGAAAATTTCTGCCATGCAGGTCATCACTCTGGTGGTTGTGGTGGTGTTTGGTGGGCTTTCCGTGTGGTTCAATGATGAACGGTTTTTCAAGATGAAACCGACGATCATCTATCTGCTGTTTGCCGGGATTCTGGGGTTTGGCCTGCTGCGGGGGAAAAGCTATTTGCAGCTGGTGATGGAGGATGCCATGCCACTGCAACCACAGGGCTGGATGATTTTGACCAAACGTCTGGCGCTGCTGTTTGCTGGGCTGGCGCTGGCTAATGAGGTGGTGTGGCGCAGCATGTCGACGGATGTTTGGGTGAATTTCAAAGTGTTTGGACTGACGGCGGTGATGTTTGTGTTCTTTATGCTGCAAGGCAAATTGATGCGTGATTATGCGGTTGAAGGTGAGGATATCTGAGCTTTTGGCTCGGCAGCCTGACTGATGTGTTGGCAAGGTGTTGCCAGAGTCCCCCAGAAAATTCGAATTATCTGGACATAATTCTTGAAGAATTTTGCTGCTAGCCGATATGGAACAGAGTGTTAAACAGCTTGGGATCCAGACTTTCGGCCACAAAACTGTCGCCCTCGGTCAGGATGCTGACCGCATCATGGCTGTGCAGGCTCTCCTGATGGCTGGCAATCACTCGAAAATCCGCGATCCGCTCATCGGCTTGCAGCTTTTGCGCAAACAGCCGGGCGGCGTCTTCAACAAAAATCGGATGGGCGGCGTTGAGTTCGGCAAAGGCTTGTTCGTCTTCGCGTTTGACCATCACTTGCGTTTCTGTCGGCACCGCCGCCCGGCAGATGTCGATCAAATCTTCAAACCACAGCCGATCTTCGCCGGGAATGGTTTGCACCGAGATCCGCGCCACCGAGCGTTGCGAATGTGGGGTGGCCAGTTGCCCGCGGGTTTGCCGGGCATGTTCCGCCAGCTCCAGCGAGCAGGGGCAGGTCGAGGAATAGACGTAATCCAAATGGATAAACCGCTGCACCACCCCGCCCTTTTCCACCAGCTCCAGTGCAATATCGTAATACTGATACCCCGACAGCCCCGAACGCAGAGACTGGGTTTTCAACGGAAACGAAAACCGCATCTGGATGCGGGCGTCAAAGCTGTCCAGATCGCTTTTATAATCATTCAGCGCCGCCGTAATCACCGCAAAGCTGAAAGTCTTTTCCGCATGGGCGTAAAATGTGCGCATGATCCGCGACATGTTGATGCCCTTCTTTTCCGCCTCAAGGCTGACCGTGCCAGTGACCGACGTCTCCAGCCGCAGATCCCCGCCATCGCGCGAATGAAAGCGGATCGGCAGGCGAAAATTGGAAATTCCCACATGCTGGATCAGCCTTTTATCGCCCTTGATCAGGCTTTCGGGCCCGTTTTGCAGATCGGGCAGCGAAGCCTTATAGGCTTCATCCACAGTGAATTCCTCTGGGTAAGCCCGGGCCAGCGCCGGATAGTTCGAGACCTGGCGATCGGGCAACAGCCGCGAAATCGCCGGGTCCAGCTGTGCCACTTCCAAAGCCGAGACCGAACCCGCCCATTTGCGCAGCTTCTTTAACGCCTTTTCGGCCTTTTTGCGGGCTTTTGCCGCGTGCTTATCTGCGGGCTGGCTGTTCATCTTGCCGTCCTTGCCATTGTCTGCCGTTTCCTGAAACGGGATTTGGCCGCCCCTTAGCAAATATCTGCGACCAATAACAACTCTATACCGCCGCAAGGGCGTTGTTAATATCCTTTAACAGATCGTCGGCATGTTCGATCCCGATGCTCAGACGCACCAGTCCCGGCGTGATGCCCAGATCGGCGCGGGTCTGTTCTGGTAGGCTTTGATGGGTGGTGGTGGCCGGATGGGTGATCAGGCTTTTGCAGTCGCCCAGATTGTTGGTGATGGTGAACAGCTCAAGCGCGTTGAGAAAGCGAAACGCTGCCGTCTTGCCCCCGGCAAATTCAAGCGCCAGCAGGTTGCTGCCCCCACTCATCTGGCGTTTGGCCAGCTCATATTGCGGATGGCTGGGCAGATGCGGGTAGGTGGTTTTGCTCAGCTTGGGATGCTCATCCAGCGCCTGTGCGATTTTCAACGCGCTATCGGCCATGGCCCGGCAGCGCAAATCCAGCGTTTCCAGCCCCTTGAGCATCACCCAGGCGTTAAACGGGCTGAGCGCGCCGCCGGTGTGTTTCATAAAAGGCTCGACCGTTTCGCGGATAAAGGCGCGGCTGCCCAAAATCACTCCGCCCAGACAGCGCCCCTGACCGTCAATATGTTTGGTGCTGGAATAGATCACCACATCCGCCCCCAGATCAAACGCGTTGGAAAACACCGGGGTGGCAAACACATTATCCACCACCAGCAGCGCCCCGGCCTGCTGGCTTAGCTTGGCCACGGCGGCGATATCGACCAGCTCAAGGGTGGGGTTGGCGATGCTTTCGACAAAAACCAGCTTGGTATCCGGGGTGATCGCCTGATCCCAGGCCGCACCGTTGACGGCGGCCATGCCCGAGGCACAGGCAAACGCATCCTCACAGCCGTCAAGCGCGGCCATGCGCTCTTCGAACATGCGCGTGGTGGGGTTGCCGTAACGGGCATAGATGAACTCATCCTTGCCGGATTTCAAAAACCGGGCTTCGGCGGTTTCGGCACTGTCATAGACATAGCCTTGAGTCAGATAGATCGCCTCGGCCACCTCGTTGAACTGGCTGCGTTTGATGCCGCAATGCACGGCTTTGGTGCGTTGGTTCCAGTCTTTGTCCATGGTCTTTATCCTCATCCTGGCCGTCTGGGCATAAAAAAACCCCGAACCGGTGAAAAGGGTTCGGGGCACAGCCCAATCCTTTTAGCGGTATGTTTCAGATGGCCCGCAATCCGGCTGACAAATCGCCACATGCGGTTGAATAAGGTATAAGGTTTCAGGGGTCAACTGTGGGGGGGAAGGTCAAATCGGTCTTGCCCTAGTGTTGAAAGGACTCCAGACATGGTCGACTGTTTTTCAGATGCCTGTCGACCAGTTTCTTTTGCTGCTTTCCGCTGGGAATGAGGCGAGCGGATTGCAAGGCTGGGTTCCACGCGGCCAATTCTGGAAAAATTGACAGAATTTCAGCGCGGGCCCCCGGTGTCAGCCCTTTGAGCGCCTGCGGACCAGTGAGCAAACTTTCACTGGGTGCGCCTTCGGCGAAGATGATTTCGTGCTGATCGAACAGCAGGTGGAAATACTCGACCGTTTCGACCTGTTCGTCGATAAAGATACCGGGCAGGTTGATCAGCTTGATGGCCGGCACCAGAACCTCTGACACATCGAACATGCGCCGGGCGACTTTGGAGCGCATCAGCATACGGTGCTGCCGCGAGACCAAAAGATCACGCTTGGGCAAGCCGTTGCCCAATGTCCCCTGAACAATCCGAATTGGGCGCAGTTTGGTGTTTTGTGCCAGTTGCCCGGCGTTGAATTTGCGTTGCCCGATCCAGCGTATGGTTTGCGGGCCGTGATCTTTGGTCAGAACGGTATCGCCGACTCTTAGAGTTTCGATTTTTTGCAGCCCGTTTGGGGTGCTGATTTTGCAGCCCGCAGTAAAACATTGTGGTGTTGCCAGCGTATTATAGGGCGTTTCCGGGAAATCCTTGGTCGATATAACGGTCAGCGGCACACCAATCGGAGGAAACTCACCCGGCTCTCCAACAAAGGCCAGCCCTTCAACCGTGCCATAAGCATGGCCGTTGGGGTCCTGCATCGGTTCGTTGATATTAAAACCCAGCAAGGCATACAAATTTCCATCCGGATCCTTTACGACGACTTTGTATTCGGCCTCGACCACAAGACCGGCGGCGTATTCTGTCCCATCGTAAGTGATGTCGGATGCGAGGGTTTGGCTTGGATCGTTGTCGTCGAAAATGTCGTTGTTTACATCATGGATATCGACAGTCACCCAGTTATCACTTTGAAGGGTGATTGTCTGATCGGCAAGATGCGATCCACCGCCTACCGTGTAGCCGGAGAGTTCTTTGCCCCCGGAAACCGTTACGTTGGACGCTTCCAGCGTATGAATGGTGTGAGTTTGCATGTGGTTTACTCTTGAGTTGATGTTTTTCGGGCTTGCACTACGTCACATTGTTAGCTGTTCCGCATTTTTTTTCGCTTAAGGATTGAGCGCGGATTTTATTACAATTTTCACCTTCCGACGGGTGTGCCTCCGTTCCTTTCGTGGCCTCGTGCTGTTTTGCGTTGTTTCGATGGACCGCGCTCACATGCATGGCGGTTTCATTCCGATGACATACAACCGGTGGTGCCGCCCGTTCGAAAAAAGCCACATTCGCCACATCAACGGCGATACCGGGCTTTGCGCCTAACATGAAAACACCTCCAGACATGGCCGGCTGTTTTTCAGATGCCTGTAGACCAGTTTCTTTTGCTGCTTTCCGCTGGGAATGAGGCGGGCGGATCGCAAGGCTGGGTTCCATTCGGCCAATTCCGGAAAAATTGACAGAATTTCAGCGCGTGCCTCCGGTGTCAGCCCTTTGAGCGCCTGCGGACCGGTGAGCAAACTTTCACTGGGTGCGCCTTCGGCGAAGATGATTTCGTGCTGATCGAACAGCAGGTGGAAATATTCGACCGTTTCGACCTGTTCGTCGATAAAGATACCGGGAAGGTTGATCAGCTTGATGGCCGGTACCAGAACCTCTGACACATCGAACATGCGCCGGGCGATTTTTGAACGCATCAGCATACGGTGTTGCCGCGAGACCAAAAGATCACGCTTGGGCAAGCCGTTGCCCAATGCCTCCTTAACAATCCGAATTGGGCGCAGTTTGGTGTTTTGTGCCAGTTGCCCGGCGCTGAATTTGCGCTGCCCGATCCAGCGTATGGTTTGCGGGCCGTGATCTTTGGTCAGAACAGTATCGCCGACTCTTAGAGTTTCGATTTTTTGCAGCCCATTTGGGGTGCTGATTTCACAGCCCGCGGTAAAACATTGCGGCGTTACGAGCGAATCATAGGGTGTATCCGGGTAATCTTCGGTCGAGATAACGGTGAGCGGCACACCAATCGGAGGAAACCCGCCAGGCTCTCCGACAAAGGCCAGTCCTTCAACCGTGCCATAAGCATCGACACCGGGTGGCTGTACCGCTTCATTGATGTTAAAGCCTTGTAGTGTATATATATTTCCGTCCGGATCCTGCACCTCAACCGTGTATTCCGGCGTGACAACAAGCCCGGCGTCATGTGTCTCGCCGTTATAGGTGGTCTCCGAGACAAGCGTTTGGTCGGTGTCCCAATCCTCAAAACGGTCGTTGGAGGTGTCATTGATTTCAACGGCAACCCAGTTGTTGTTGTTCAGGGTGATTGTTTCACCCTCAAGCTGCGATCCATCACCCTCCCAGTACCCGGAAAGCTCCTTGCCCCCGGATACCGTTATGTTGGAAGCTTCGAGCGTGTAAACAGTGTAAGCCGACATGTGTTTTACTCTTAAATTTACATTCTTGGAACGTGCATGACACCGCACAGCTAGCAGGCGATGATCTATATTCGCTTAAGAATTGGGCGCGGAGTTTAATAGAATTTTCATCGCTTGACGGGTCTTCGCCCCACCTGAAACGCAGCTTTTGTATTGTGCCTCGGAGAGGAAAAATCGTCTAGATATTGTGTTTTTGCTCGTTTTCAGCGCGACAGGTGGTATGCCTCATCCCCAAAGCGCCTGGGTGGCCCGATTGCAGGTCACATTTTGGGTGGCGGCTTTTGCGCATTGGTCGGGCGGGTTGCTCGGATCAGGAAAATACCAATGTTTTTTGTTAAATCCTGCTTTTAACAGGGTGCATGATGTGCAGGGCCGGGTGGCGCTGGACGGGGGCGTCTGGCCTGTCGCGGGAAAAACTTTTGAGATATGGTGTGCGGCCAGGGCGAGTGTGTGGGGTGCAACAGACATTATCAATTTTTCCAGAGACGAGGCAAAGCGGTGGATTGATCTTGCCGCCACCGACTCCGCAGTGCAAATGCGCTTGACAGCTCGGCTGTGGCGAACCAAACCTTGCCTATGTTTGATCTGCGCCCTGTAGGATATGTTATTGGCCTGATGGTTGCCATTCTTGGGCTGACCATGCTGATCCCTATGGGGTTTGATATTTATTATCAGAACGATCACTGGCCGGTCTTTTTGCAAAGCAGCCTGTTTGTAACGGCTTTCGGAGGCCTCACCGCGCTGGCCACGGCCAAGCAGTCGCGCAAGGGCTTGGGCGTGCAGCAAACCTTTTTGCTGACCACCGGGGTGTGGTTGGCGCTGCCGATCTTTGGCGCGATTCCCTTCATGCTGGGCCCACCCGAAGCGCGGGTGGTGGATGCGTTTTTTGAGGCCATGTCGGGGCTGACCACCACCGGAGCCACCGTATTCAGCGGGCTGGATGATCTGCCCGAAGGGGTGTTGCTGTGGCGCTCCATGCTGCAATGGTTTGGCGGCATCGGCATCATTGTGGTGGCGATGGTGTTCCTGCCGGAACTGCGGATTGGGGGGATGCAGATTTTCCGCTCAGAAGCCTTTGATACCATGGGCAAAATCCTGCCCCGCGCCGCCCAGATTGCCGCGCATATTTCGCTGATCTATCTGGGGCTGACGGTGGCCTGTTTCATCACCTATGTGGCTTTCGACATGCCCCGCTTCATGGCGCTGAACCATGCGCTGACCACCATGTCCACCGGCGGGTTTTCCACCCATGATGCGTCCTTTGGCACCTATCAGGGGGCACCGGAATATGTGGCTTCGGTCTATATGATCTTGGCCAGCCTGCCTTTCGTGCGCTATGTGCAGCTGGTAGCTGGGGTCTCGCGCCCGATTTTTACCGACAGCCAGATCCGCGCCTATCTGATGACCATCGCGACGCTGGTGCTGTGCCTGCTGGTTTATCGGGTGGTGGTCAATCAGGACCATCTGGAACATGCATTTCGAGAAGCCCTGTTCAACGTGACCTCGATCATTTCCGGCACCGGCTATGCCAGCGTGGATTATCAGCTCTGGGGGGCGTTCCCTGTGGTGTTGTTCTTTTTTATCGGTCTGATTGGCGGTTGTGCGGGCTCAACCGCCTGTTCGGTCAAGATATTCCGCTATCAGCTACTGTTTTCGGCTGTTCGGGCGCAGATCGGCAAAATCCACTCGCCGCATGGGGTGTTCAGCACCCGATATGATGGACGTCCGGTGAGTGAAGAGGTTATGTCTTCGGTGATGGCGTTTTTTGTGATGTTTGTGGTCAGTGTCGGGGTGTTGTCGGTGCTGTTGGGCAGCACCGGGCTGGATTTTGTCACGTCAGTTTCCGGCGCGGCCACGGCGCTGGCCAATATCGGCCCTGGTTTGGGGGATGTGATCGGGCCGGCGGGCAATTTTTCCAGCCTCGGAGACACCGCGAAATGGCTGCTGGCCGCAGGGATGCTGATTGGCCGGCTGGAGCTGATGGTGGTCTATATGATCCTGACGCTGAAATTCTGGCGCGGTTAGAGCGATTTCTCCCTAAAACCACGGCAAAAGCCGCCCGGCGCGAGCCTGATAATCGGTATATTCTGTGCCGAATTGCTGCACCATCATCGCTTCTTCTTTGGGGATGCGCAGAATACACATGGCAGCAAAGGCCGGGATCACCAGCAGCCCGGCAATGCCGTTTTGCAACAGCAAACCCTGCGAGAACGCCGCAACCCAGATCGCGCTATACATCGGGTGACGTATCTTACGATAGATGCCGGTGGTGACCAGCGTATGCTGTTCGCGCAATTCCAGGCCGGGGCTCCAATTGCGGCCCAGATCGGCATGGCTGCGCCAGAACAGCCACAGATAGGGCAGTTGCAGCAGCGCACCCAGAATGCTGGCCCAGAGGGGCAGCTGGTAATCGGCAAAATTCATCACCGGAGCCACCAGATAAAGCAGCGGCAAAACCATCATGGTGGCAAACATCGCGGTTAGCACGATGGTCTCTGCGCGGTCATTATGGCTGTCGGTGATGGTGTTTTGCCGGTTTTGCATCGTATAGGGCATTCGGATCAAAACGCTGAGCAAAAAACCCGCCAGCCAGACCATATGTTCCCAGCGAAATTTCTGCCAGCCCAGACTGATACCGATTAATATGAGGACGATAAACCCCAATGCTATGGCGATTGATCTGTCCTTAAGCAGTTTTTCATCCTGCATCCCGCACCTCTTATCCGTTGATGTGAAAGGGCTGGCGCAGATCGGCTGGCAATTCTGGAGGCAGGCTAGCAGCTCTGATGGCGGGGTTCAATAACGCTTCAGGGCCCGCGCGGGGCCCTGAAATCATGCGTTTGGGATGTAGTGGCCGCTCAGTTCCAGCATTGCACCAGCACGGTCAGATCACGGCCCAGATCGGTCAGATCTTCGGGGGCCATGGCGCCAACCGATTGATGCACGGAAATGCTGATGCCGTTCTCGGCCAGAATTTCCCCCAGTGCTTCGGCGCTGAGCGCGAAATTGACATTGCCGGGCAGGGCTTTGCCATTCCCCTGCACTTTGGGCAGCAACATGCCCAGCACCCGGCCGCCCATATCAAACACCGGCCCGCCCACATCGCCATCTTGCGTGTTCAGCATCAGGCGGCGCAGCTGTGGTTCTCCGTTCAGCCCGCGAATGTCAGACAACCGGCCAAAGGTCATGGTCGCCGCGCCCAATGCGCCCTCATAGGAATACCCAGCCACGGCCACTTCGGAATTCAGCCGTGGCACCTGACTGCGGAAATCAGCATGGGCATCGGGAAACAGGTTCTGGCCCGGGCTCAGCAGGGCGATGCCCAGAGCCTCATCGGCAAAAGACACCTTGGCCGCGAACCCATCCAGCGTGATGCGCTGACAGTTCTGTACTGCGTCATAGGTGGTCAGCGCCTTGCCCGCGCCATCGACATAAAAACCCGAGCGCGACAGGCTGGGTTGGCGGATTTCCAGCCCGGCCAGCAAATCAATGCGTTGTTCTTGGTGATGCGCCCCCAGACTGTCATCCAGCGCGGTCTCGCCGATGGCTTTAAAGCTGGCCTTCATCGCCTTGACCACATGGGCGCGGCGTTTTTCATCATTTTGCGGCCAGATCAGGGTAAAGCCCTTGATCATCCCGCCTTTGAGCGCAGCATAGGTGTAGGAATGGATCTTGTCATTCTGACCGCTCAGCTCAAAGCTGGATTTCTTGCGCTCACGCGCCCCCTGCATCGGTACGATTTCCAGAGTCTGCATGATGTCATACAGCCCAAACAGGCTATCCTGATCGCCGGCTTGCGAGATCAGCAGCACTTTGACACCGCTATCGGTTTTGGAATCGTAATGCACAAAAGGCGGCTCGTATCGGCCAAACCCAACCAGCGCGGTGGGCATGTCAATCTCGATCCCGGCCTGCTCATCCAGAACCGTTTTCATGCCAATGCTGGACAGCACTCGCGTATAGGATTTCACCAACTCATCGCGCTGTTTGCTGGTCAGAATGCCGGTGGGCTCATAGCCCATATGCTGTTGATAAGCGGCCATCGAACGTCTTGTGCCGCGGCCAAAGGCACCATCAATGGCGGCGTTATAAAACCCCTCCCATTGCAGGGCGGTTTGCAGCAATTTGCGCTGCTCGCGGCTCAGCTTTTGTTCGCTTCTGCGGGCCTGTTTCGGGGTTTCATCCGGCAGGGCCGCAGGCTGAGGGGCGGCTGTGTTGCTGTCTGCAACCGGGGGCGTAACGGCCACCGGGGGTTGCAGGCGGGTATTGGCACCGACCGGCCAGAATTGCTGGCGAAAGGTTTTGCCATCAACCACAAAGCTGTCCCGTGGGATCAGATTTTCGCGGCGCAGCTGGAGGCGGCGCAGTCTCGCCCCCTCTTCGGTGAACGGGCCAAGCACGATCGCATACCAGCCCGAGCCAATGGCAAAGCCGTTCACGTTCTGAAATACGCCGGCATAAGCCTGCGAGCGGCTTTTGGCCTGACGCAAAGAAGGCTGCGCTTCGATCTGAATCCATGAATTCTGCGTGGTTTGTTGCGCCTCAACGCTGGCGGCAAAGTTCGCCATGACGGCAAACATCACCCAAAAGAAAAACTGTTTCATTACCCCTCCTGTTCGCTTCTGCCGGGCAGCTTCCCCTTGCCCTTTGCGAGTCACTGAACTTCTCATTAGCGCCCTGTGCCGGGCTTTGCACCCAAAATATCGCATTACCGGGCCAAACCGGCCCCAAATGTGGTAATCAACCCTCATTCAGACGGTCCAGACGCGCCCGCACCGATAACCCATGCGCTTGCAGGCTCTCGGAAATCGCCAGAGTTTCGGCCGCCGGGCCGATGGCGGCCAGCGATTGCGGGCTCATTTTTGACAGCGTGGTGCGTTTGAGGAAATCCATCACCGAAAGGCCAGAGGAAAATCGGGCCGAGCGCGCCGTGGGCAGCACATGGTTTGGCCCGCCGACATAATCACCGATTGCTTCGGGCGTCCAGGCACCGATGAAAATCGCCCCGGCATGGTTGATTTTCTCGGCCATGGCTTCGGCATCGTGCAGGCACAGTTCCAGATGCTCGGGCGCGATCCGGTCGGAAAGTTCTGCGGCCTGATCCATGTTCTGCACGGTGATCACCGCCCCGAATTCCTGCCAGCTGGCGCGGGCAATCTCGCGCCGTTCAAGGCTTTGCAGACGGGTGTCAACCGCCGCCGCCACCGCCTGACCAAACGCGGCATCATCGGTGATCAGAATCGCCTGCGCACTGGCATCATGTTCGGCCTGGCTGAGCAGATCAACCGCGATCCAATCCGGGTCATTGTCTTTATCGGCAATCACCAGAATTTCGCTGGGTCCGGCGATCATATCAATCCCGACCTTGCCAAAAACCCGCCGTTTGGCGGCGGCGACAAACGCATTGCCGGGGCCGGTGATTTTATCCACCGGAGCAATGGTTTGTGTGCCATAGGCCAGTGCGGCAATTGCCTGAGCGCCGCCGATTTTATAAATCTCATCCACCCCAGCGATTTTCGCCGCCAGCAGCACCAGCGGGTTACATTTCCCATCCGGGGTAGGCACGGCAATCGCCAGCCGTTTGACTCCGGCGACTTTGGCAGGGATGGCGTTCATCAACACGCTGGAGGGGTAGGACGCCAGCCCGCCCGGCACATAAAGCCCCGCCGCCGACACCGGCCCCCAGCGCCAGCCCAAAGTCGCGCCGCTATCATCCGTCCAGCTGGCGTCTTGGGGCAGCTGGCGGCTGTGATAGGCGTGGATGCGCTCGGCGGCCAGTTCCAGCGCAGCGCGTTCGGGGGCGGGGACTTTGGCGCATTCGGCTTCGATTTCGGCGGGCGTAAAGGCCATGCTCTGCGGGGTCAGCCGCACGCGGTCGAATTTCTCGGTTAGCTCCAGCACCGCCGCATCGCCACGGGCGCGCACATCGGAGATGATCTCGGCAACCACCGCATCCACATCCGGGGAATCTTCGCGTTTGGTGGCCAGAAAGGCGGTGAATTGGGCCTGAAAATCGGCCTGTTCTATGTTCAGGAAAATCGGCAAAGGTCTATTCCGGGTGTTGTGGGCGTGAATGTGAGGGCGCGATATAGGGGCGGGTGACATCCTGAAGGCTCAGATCAAGGCATTCGACATTCAGCCGGATCGCCCCATCCCCGGCAAAGGTCAGGATCAGCCCCCCGGTGCCATCCGCGCCGGGTTCAAAATCGAGCGACAGCAGCGACAGGATGGTATCGGCATCGCCGCGCTGGATGCCTTGGGATTGCACCGACATCACATCATGGATCAGCAGCACCGACTGCACCCGCTCATAGGGGCGTTTGCGTTTCTCGGCATTGGCGCTGTCCTCCCAACGAAACCGGTTGAGCAGCAGGGCAAAGCGGCGCTGCGCCGGTTGCCAGCTGATCTCATTGGCCGGCAGCACCGCATCCTGCACCAAGGCCGCCAGCACTTTCAGATCATCGTCATCACGGGCCAGCAGGCGCAGGGGGGATTCGCGGACGTCTTCAAAACGTGCGTCTTCAACCATGGTCGTGGATCCGCTCGACCGTGGCCCCGACTCCGCGCAGTTTGGCCACAACATGTTCATAGCCGCGGTCCAGATGGTAAACCCGGCTGACCACCGTATCGCCTTTGGCCGCCAGACCGGCCAGAATCAGCGACACCGAGGCCCGCAGATCCGTGGCCATCACCGGCGCGCCTTTCAGCTGTTTCACCCCGGTCACTGTGGCCAGCCCGCCATGGACCTCGATATCGGCCCCCATGCGGATCAGCTCGGGCGCGTGCATGAAGCGGTTTTCGAAAATCTTTTCCTCAAGATGGCTGACCCCTTGGGCGGTGCAAAGCAGCGCCATCATTTGCGCCTGCAAATCGGTGGGAAAGCCGGGAAACGGTTCGGTCACCACATCCACCGCCTTGATCGGTCCGCCATGGCGTTTGACCAGCAGGCCGTTTTTGGTCTGGCTAACGTCGATCCCGGCCTGATCCAGCTTCTCGACAAAAGCGCCGATCAGATCCAGCCGCCCGCCCAGCAGTTCGACTTCGCCGCCGGCAATGGCGGGGGCCAGCATATAGGTGCCCAGCTCGATCCGGTCGGTGATCACCGGATGGGTGGCTCCGTGCAGACGCTCAACGCCATCAATGGTGATGCTGGAGCTGCCGTCGCCGCTGATCTGGGCCCCCATCTTGCGCAAACAATCCGCCAGATCGACGATTTCGGGTTCACGGGCCGCGTTGTTGATCACCGTGCTGCCTTTGGCCAGGGTCGCGGCCATCATGATGTTTTCCGTCGCCCCGACCGAGGCAAACGGGAAGTCAATCACCGCCCCTTTCAGCCCCTTGGGGGCGCGGGCGTGCAGATAGCCCTCTTTCAGCTCGATCTCGGCCCCCATGGCTTCGAGCGCGTGGATGTGGATATCCATTGGCCGTGCGCCAATCGCACAGCCCCCGGGCAGGGACACCGTGGCTTGACCATGGCGGGCCAGCAACGGCCCCAGCACCAGATTTGAGGCGCGCATTTTGCGCACGATGTCATAATGGGCCAGCGGATTGTCGGCCTTGTGGCTGGACAGGATGATCACATGTCCGTCATCCAGGGTGGACACTTCGGCCCCCAGTGATTCGAGCAGCTGGGTCATGGTGGCAATGTCTGAAAGCCGCGGCGCGTTGGTCAGCGTCAGCGGTTCTTCGGAAAGCAAGGTGGCGGGCATCAGCGCCAGGCAGGCGTTTTTCGCCCCTGCAATTGGAATTTGGCCTTTGAGCGCGCCGCCACCTGTTACAACTATCGAATCCATCTCTACTCGGCCTTTCCTTGGTCGCGATTTACCGGCGCTTTGCGGGCCCGAAGCTGGGCTTTGCGCCGTTTCATGTTCTCTTTGAGCGCGGCTTTCAGGCGTTTCTCGCGGTCTGATTGTATTTGCGCTTTGCCAGAGGGGCCGGAACTGGTTTTTTCCGGGTTTTTATCGCTTGTTTTCTGTTTCATAGGCCACTGTCTATAGAACTGTCGGGTTTTGGTCCAGATTGCGCTTGCGTCAAATGTAAAATAGCCCTATTGAGCCCCTCACCGGAGGCTGCCGTAGCTCAGGGGTAGAGCACTCCCTTGGTAAGGGAGAGGTCGGGAGTTCGAATCTCCCCGGCAGCACCATTTTCCCAAGACTTTGTTTTTAAAGAAAATAGCCCGTCTGGTGGTCTGCGTTTGTGATTGTTTTACCGCGGGAAAATACCCAGTTCAGTGCGGCGCACTGATTCTGCTCTTGCCTGCGCCTATCGTCTGGCCGACCAACTGGCTGAGGCGTGTTTTCGGGTGTAAAATTCGCCCATCAGGCCAATCATGATCAGGACGACTCCCAAAATCAGCGGATAGCTGATCGAGGTGTAATGCGGGTTGTAATTCAAAAAGGTAAAGCCGCGGGCCTGATCAATGCTATGAAACAGCGGGTTCCAGTCAAACAGATTGCGCCGTTCGGGCGGTAAGTTGTTGGCCAGAAACATTTTGCCCGAGGCAATCATGTTGGCGCGTGAGTAAACCGACGAAGCCACCCCGACAAAGGCTGGAAACCAGGGCTTGGCGGCCAGAAACACCATCCCGATCGCCACCCCAGTGAACCATGCCACCAGCAACATGCCCATCGCCCGCACCGGATCGAGGATGTAAACTGGGGTAAAGGCCACATGATAGACGAACAGCACCACAAACAACGATAATATCTGGATATAGAGCGACCCAAGGGCCGCCGCGCTGATCGCAACCAGCGTGTTCATCGGCGCGTGTTTCATCATCGGCGAGGCCGGCCCTTCTGATCCCACAACCGCGCCTAGTGCCTTGATGTGGGTCAGAAACAGGAAAATGCCGGACATGATGTAAATCAGGAAATCACCGCGCACCGCCAGCGATTTCAGCCCCAAAATCGAGAACATGACGTAAAACGCCATCACGAAAACCACGGTTTGCAAAATGTTCATGAACAGCGCCATAAAGGCATTGCCATGGCTTTGCCGCACACTGCGGACCGTGGCGTGATAGACCAGTTCGGCCAGCCTCAGGCCCGAGGAGAGGGTGCTCTGGTTGGTTTTATACTCAAACATGGGCGTTCTGACCTGCTGATGGCTGCTGTTTGACCGTTATGACAAGAAATTCTTGCTGTTTCTTTACCGTAGCATCATAAAAGGCAGATAAAGATAATACAATAACTGCGCAGATAGCAGGCAAATCAAGGAGAGCGAGCTGTGAGTAAAGACGGGATGAGCCGTGTTTTTCGTCGTTTGGCGCTGGAGGCCGGGGCGAAAATCATGGAAATCTATGGGCAGGATGATTTTCAGGTCAAAACCAAATCCGATGACAGCCCGGTGACCATCGCCGATGTGGCTGCGGATGCGATCATTTCGGCGGGGTTGCGCCGTGCTTTTCCCGATATTCTGCTGGTGACCGAAGAGCAGGTGGATTCTCACAGCGCCACGGCGGATAATTTCATCATCGTTGATCCGCTGGATGGCACCAAGGAATTCATCAACCGCCGCGGCGATTTCACGGTGAATATCGCCTATGTGGAAAACGGAGTGCCGGTGGCCGGGGTGGTGTATGCTCCGGCGCGGGGGCGGCTGTTTTATACCGATGACAGTGGGCAATCGGTTGAGGAAAGCGGCGATTTTACGCTTGAGACCCCGGGGCCGACCCAGCCGATTTCGGTGTCAAAACCGGATAATGCGGCGCTGGTGATTGTGGCGTCTAAATCGCATCGGGATCAGTCCACCGATGACTATATCAACAAATATGCGGTGAAGGCGTCCAAAACGGCTGGGTCGTCCTTGAAATTCTGTCTGGTTGCCACGGGCGAGGCCGATCTTTACCCGCGCATCGGGCGCACGATGGAGTGGGATACGGCGGCGGGCCATGCAGTTCTGGCCGGGGCCGGGGGCGATGTGGTGCGCTTTGATGACCACAGCCCGCTGCGCTATGGCAAGCCCGATTACGCCAATCCGTTCTTCATCGCGCTCGCGTTAGGGGTTGATTTGAAAAAGCCATAGCAACCCTTGGTTGATTTTCTTCCGGATCGGTGGCAGCTCCTTTGCGGGAACGGCGAAAAAAAACCACAATTCTGCCCGATATTTCGTCAATTCTGCAAGTACCGCTGTGATGTTAACGATTTAGGCGCTACGATACCCTTGCGTGCCTGATATTTCAAAAAAACGGGCCAAACATAATGAGTGCAACAATGAGAGCGAAAGTTACAAAAGCAATTTTTCCGGTCGCCGGGATGGGAACGCGGTTTTTGCCTGCGACCAAATCGGTACCCAAAGAAATTATGACATTGGTCGATCGGCCGTTGATTCAATACGCCATTGACGAGGCCCGTGCCGCCGGGATCAAGGAATTCATCTTTGTCACCTCGCGGGGCAAGGGGGCGTTGGAAGATTATTTTGACATCGCGCCCACGCTTGAGGCCAGCCTGCGCAGATCCGGCAAGACCGATCTGCTGAAGATCCTCAAAGACACCAATATGGAAAGCGGTGCGATTGCCTATATCCGCCAGCACAAGGCTTTGGGTCTGGGGCATGCGGTATGGTGTGCCCGCCGTTTGATTGCCAATGAACCCTTTGCGGTGATCCTGCCCGATGATGTGATTGCCGCCGAAAAGCCCTGCCTCAAGCAGATGGTTGAGGCACACAGGGAAACCGGCGGCTGTGTGGTGGCGGCCATGGAAGTGCCGCGCGAAAAGGCGGGTTCTTATGGGATTTTGGACGTCAAGAAAAACACCGATCCGATGGTGCCGGTCAAGGGGATGGTGGAAAAGCCGGCTCCGGGCACCGCACCGTCCAATCTGGCGGTGATCGGGCGTTATATTCTGACCCCGAATGTGTTGCGCAATCTGAACAAGATCAAGCAGGGCGCGGGCGGTGAAATTCAGTTGACCGATGCGATTGCCAAAGAAATTGATCAGGGGCGCGATGTTTACGGCTATCGGTTCCGCGGGCAGCGTTTTGATTGTGGTTCCAAGGCTGGTTTTCTGCAAGCCACGGTGGCGTTCGGTCTGGCCCGTCCTGAGCTGCATGATGAATTCGCGGATTATCTGAGCGACATCATGTCGATGAAACAGGCCGCGCAATAATCCGCCGGGGATGAGGCTATGACCCGGCTTGACACCTCCCGCTCTGGTTTTGACGGCTGCGGGGTGGGCCTTGCCAGAATGGCCGGGCATGTCAAAGGCGTGGTGTTTGCCATGATGAGTGGCGTCACGGGGCTGTCCTGTGCAATAGATGGTCAGGGGCATGTGGGATATCTGGACAGCCTATAGAATGCGCCTGCGGCGGCGCTATTTCCTCTATCGGGGTCTGAGAAAGCGCCACCAGCTGCGCCCCCGGTGCAATCGTAGCAAACAGATCGCACCGGGGGCTATTCTGGCTTTTACCACCCTGCGCAATGAACGGGTCAGGCTGGAGTATTTCCTGAACTATTACCGCCAGCTGGGGGTCGACCATTTTTTGATGGTGGATAATGCCAGCACCGATGGCTCGGCTGAATATCTGGCCGAGCAGCCGGATGTTTCGCTCTGGACCACCCCGAAAAGCTACAAGAAATCCCGTTTCGGGGTCGATTGGCTGACCTGGCTGCAAATCCGATATGGGCACAAGCATTGGTGCCTGACGGTGGATGCCGACGAAATTCTGGTTTACCCGCATTGCGACAGCCGCGATCTGCGCCAGCTCACCGGCTGGCTGGATCAGCGTGCGATCCCCTCATTTGGCACCATCATGCTGGATATGTATCCCAAGGGGGCGCTGAACGAACAGAGTTACCACGCCGGCCAGAACCCGTTTGAGATTTTGCGCTGGTTTGATGCCAGCAATTTCCGCAGCCAGATGCAGCCGCATTTGCAAAATCTGTGGGTGCAGGGCGGGGTGCGGGACCGGGTGTTTTTCTCTGACCGGCCCGAACGCGCCCCGACCCTGAACAAAACCCCTCTGGTCAAATGGAACCGCCGCTTTGCTTATGTGATGTCGACCCATTCGCTGCTGCCGCGCCGCCTGAACCATGTGTTCGGACCCCAAGCGACCACCGGCGCGTTGCTGCACAGCAAATTCCTGCCAATGATCAGTGAAAAATCCGCCGAGGAAAAACAGCGCCGGGAGCATTTCGCCAATAGCAGCCTCTATGACAGCTATTACGAGCGGCTGACCCAAAGCCCGGATTTGTGGTGCGAAAACTCGGTTGAATATAAAGACTGGCGTCAGCTTGAGGCATTAGGGCTGATGTCCCGGGGGCTCTGGGATGGGGCATCGCCCAAACCGCCGGGGCTGATTTTCACCTGAATTGCCCACGGAAATTGATTTCCCATTTACGAATGCCGGCTCAGGCAGTATCCTTGCCGGCAATAACAAGAATAATCGCCGTCATTTCGAGTTGAAATCGCAAGAGGGCCGTATCGTTTCTGGGCTGTATCGGGTTTGTCAACCTATGGTTAAGGATGAGCTGATAGCACAGGATCAGGCAATGCAGGCTTTATCGCACCACGAACAGGTTTAAGTTGGGTTTGTTAACGGCATATGGGCTACGGGTGAGACGCCAGCGCTGGCGGGCGCGGGCGCTTTTGAAATCGCGTGAGCTGCGTCCGGTTGCTTTGCGGGTGGATCAGATCAAACCCAGCGATATCCTCCTGTTTTCCACAATGCGCAATGAACGCATCCGTCTGCCCTATTTCCTGCGCTATTACCGGGATCTTGGCATTAACCATTTTATCTTTGTCGATAATGACAGCGATGACGGCTCGCGCGATTTTCTGGCTGAACAAACGGATGTGTCGCTGTGGACCACGCCCAACAGCTATAAAAAATCGCGTTTCGGGGTTGATTGGCTGAACTATCTGCAATCGAAATACGGCCACAAACACTGGACTCTGATCGTGGATGTGGATGAATTTCTGGTCTACCCGTTCAGCGACACCCGCCCGCTGGGGGCGTTGACGGATTGGCTGGATGCGTCCTCGATCCCTTCGTTCGGGGCGATGCTGCTGGATATGTATCCCAAAGGGCAGATGGATGCGGTGCCGTATCGTTCGGGGCAGGATCCGTTTGAGATCGCCTGTTGGTTTGACAGCGGCAATTACACCATCAGGAAAAACGACTATTATCACAATCTGTGGATTCAGGGTGGCCCAAGGCTGCGCAATTTCTTTCGCCAAGACCCGGAAAACGCCCCGGCGATGAACAAAATTCCGCTGGTGAAATGGGATCGCAAATATACCTTTGTCAGCTCGACCCACACCCTGCTGCCCCGCGGCCTGAATCAGGTCTATCAGGAATGGGGCGGCGAGCAGATTTCCGGCTGCCTGCTGCACGCCAAATTTCTGGATACCTTTGGCGCCAAGGCCAAAGAAGAGCTGGAGCGCGGCCAGCATTACGCCAACAGCCATGAATACAAAGCCTATCACAACGTCATGCAGGACAACCCCGATCTGTGGTGCAAATGGAGCGAGAAATACATCAACTGGCGGCAACTGGAAATTTTGGGCCTGATGTCCAAGGGGAACTGGGCATGAGCGGCTCGGTCGGCATTGTCATGCTGGTGCATAATGCGCTGGATCGGGCGGCGCAGGTGGCGCGGCATTGGGCCGTCAATGGCTGCCCGGTGGTGATCCATGTCGATCAGCAGGTCTCGGAGGACGCGTATGAGGCCTTTTCCAGCCAGCTTTCCGATCTGCCCAACCTGCTGTTTTGTGATCGCCATCGCTGCGAATGGGGCAGTTGGTCGCTGGTGCAGGCCTCGCAAACCGCGGCGCAGCTGATGCTGGAGCGCTTTGGCGCGGTGCGCCATGTCTATCTGGCCTCAGGTTCGTGCCTGCCTTTGCGCCCGGTGCAGGAGCTGGTCGACTATCTCGACGAACGCCCGCATACCGATTTCATCGAATCCGCTACAACGGATGACGTGCGCTGGGCCGTGGGGGGGCTGGATGCCGAACGCTTTACCCTGCGCTTTCCGTTTTCGTGGAAACGCCAGCGCCGGTTATTTGACGGCTATGTGCGCCTGCAACGCCGACTGGGCTATAAGCGCAGAATCCCGGCCGGGCTGGTGCCACATCTGGGCTCGCAATGGTGGTGCCTGACCCGGCGCACCCTGACCGCGATTTTAGAGGATGAAGATCGCGCGATATTTGATCGCTATTTCAAACGAGTATGGATCCCCGATGAATCCTATTATCAAAGTCTGGTGCGGCTTTATTCCACCAATATCGAAAGCCGCTCGCTGACGCTGTCGAAATTCGATTTTCAGGGCAAGCCGCACACTTTTTACGACGACCATCTACAGCTGCTGCGCCGCTCGGATTGCTTTGTGGCGCGCAAAATCTGGCCCCATGCCAACCGGCTTTATGATGCGTTTCTGGGCGATAACGGTCAGGCAATGAAACGGGCCGAGCCCAACCCGGGCAAGATCGACCGCATCTTTGCCAAGGCTGTGCAGCGGCGCACCCGGGGCCGCGCCGGGCTTTACATGCAGAGCAGCTTTCCGCGCGAGGATTGGGAACGCGGCACGACCCCGTCGGGTTTTTCGATGTTTCAGGGCTATACCGAGCTGTTCGAAGATTTCGAGCCTTGGCTGGCCCGCACCACCGGCGCCACGGTGCATGGGCATCTGTTTGCCCCCGATAAGGTCGAATTTGCCCATGGGCAAAAGATTTATAATGGTTGCCTGACGGATTCGCCTCAGGTCCGGGATTATGACCTGAAGGGCTTTATCACCAATCTGATCTGGAACACCCGTGGCCAGCGGCAGTGTTTCCAGTTCGGCCCCAATGACGTGCAGGGGCTGAACTGGTTTATCGCCAAAGACCCCAACGCCACGATCTGGGTGATCACCGGGGCTTGGGTGGTGCCGCTGTTTCATTCCGGCCTCAGCTTTGCCGAAATCCGCAAACAGGCTGCGCGGCTGCAAAAGATCGAAAGCAAGCATATGGAGGTGTTGCAGACCGTCTATGCCAAGGCGCGGATCAACGTCATGACCATGGCCGAGTTTATCGAGGCACCGATGGAGCCCCTGCAATCCATTCTGGATGAAATCGGCCCGCGCAAATCCCATGTTCTGTCCGAAGCGCCCAGGATGGTGAATTTGAACGGGTTTGGTGAATTTCTGCAAAACCTGAAAAATCAGGGGATGCACCCGCATCTGATGGGCGATTTCCCAACCGGCAGCGACCTTGCCCCGGCCGCTTCCAAACCTCGTAAACCTTATCTGGTAAAGAGTAGACGCTGATGACCAAATCCTTTGATTATTTCGTTGTGCTGGCCGAAATGCGCACCGGGTCCAATTTTCTGGAAAGCAATATCAACAGCATTGATGGGCTGACATGCTATGGCGAGGCGTATAACCCGGCCTTTATCGGCTACCCCAGCAAGGCTGATCTGCTGGGCGTGACCAAGGCAATGCGCGATGCTGATCCGGTGCGTTTGCTTGAGGTGATGAAGGACAAAACCGAGGGCCTGCCCGGGTTCCGGTTTTTCCACAATCACGATCAGCGGATGATCAAACAATTCCTGCCGGATGCGCGCTGTGCCAAGGTGATCCTCACCCGCAACCCGCTGGAAAGCTATGTGTCGTGGAAGATTGCTCAGGCCACGGATCAGTGGAAGCTGACCAATTTCAAGAACCAGCGCACGGCGCAGATCGTGTTTGATAAAGCCGAGTTCACCGCCCATCTGGACGCGCTGAAAGCGTTTCAGCTGCGCTTGCTCAAGGGATTGCAGATCAGCGGCCAGAGCGCGTTTTACATCGCTTACGAAGACATCCCGGATATTGAGGTTCTCAACGGTCTGGCGGCGTTTCTGGGGGTTGAGGGGCGGATCAAGCAGGTCTCGAAATCGTTGAAACGCCAGAACCCGGCACCGTTGCGTGATAAGGTGCAGAATTATGATGAAATGGTTGCCGCGCTGACTGATATTGATCATTTCAACCTGAACCACACCCCCAATTTCGAACCCCGCCGCGGCCCGGTTGTGCCCAGCTATCTGGCGGCGCCGGATGCGCCGCTGATGTATATGCCGATCAAGGGCGCGGCGGATCAGCATATTCGGAAATGGTTGACTTCGTTTGGCGAGCAGAGCGAATTGCTGGCCGATTTCACCCAGAAAACCCTGCGCAAATGGAAACGCAGCCACCCGGGGCACCGCAGCTTTACCGTGGTGCGCCATCCGGTGTTGCGGGCCCATGCGGCGTTTTGTGATTATATCCTGTCCACCGGTCCCGGCAGCTATGCAGAAATTCGCGATCGTCTGCGGCAGAATTACGATTTGCCGATCCCGGAGGGGGCGGTGGATGACAGCTATGACCGGCGGGCGCATCGGGCGGCGTTTCTGGCGTTTCTGCGCTTTTTAAAGGACAATCTGACCGGGCAGACCAGCATTCGGATTGATCCGGCCTGGTGCAGTCAGGCGCAGGTGTTGCAGGGGTTCAGCAATTTCATGTCACCGGATATGGTGCTGCGCCATGAACAGTTGCCGCAGGGGCTGGAGCAGCTGGTGCAGCAAATCGGCGTGTCGATGCCAACGCTGCCGGATGAGGAAACCGATCATCCGGTGCCGCTGAGCGACATTTACGATGCCGGAATCGAGACCGCCACCCGCGAGGTTTATCAGCGCGACTATATGATGTTCGGCTACCGGGCGTTGCAGTAGGGGGCTTTGGCCTGACCAAAGCGCTTTTGCTTACGACCTCTGCCACAAGTAAGGTTGCGCCCCTCTGAGCTGCCCCGCCCCGCGGCATATGCCGGGTATATATCGAGAAATGCCACAATCAAAATGGTGTCGCGTGGCCATATCAGGACACCGCCCGCGCCCCGGTTCGGGTCAGCACCAGCGGCGCTTTGTGCCCATGCACAAACATCCGATTCCCCCTGATCGAAACCCCTTTGCGCCATTGCCGCTGATCCTTCAGCCGCGGATACAGCGCATGATAATCGCGATAACGGTCATTGGTCACGATTCTGGCGTTGCGCAGCCGTTGCAGGGTTTCGATGATATATTTATCCGCATCCGTGCTGCTGGGCACCACATAGATTTCGTGGCACCTCAGATCAAAGATTTCCTCCAACAGGCTCACCGAAAACCGCGCCTTTGGGGCAATATCGCCATTCTCGTGCAGCCGGTAATAGATATTGGCGTCAAAGAAACACACAATCTGCTGCGGCTGCTGGCGCATCAGCAAAATCACCAGCTCCAGCGCGGTTGTGCCTACCTGATTGTCCATCCCCAGATGCAGGATGTTGTTGCCATCCAGTAAAACAGTCTTTTGCGCTTTCCGCAGCATCCGGATCGCGCCAAACTGATCGCCCGCCCGCAAGAAATCGACCTTTGCGTGCGGGGCGGCGTGGGCGGATTGGGGCGAGCTGTGCCGCCACCCGGCGCAGATTGAGCGCTGTAAACCAGATCAGACAGATGATGCTGATTGCGCCGCCAAACCAGAGGCTTTCAAAAGCTAGCCAGAACATCACCCCCAGCGCCAGGCTGGAAAAAATCTGCGCCGGGCGGGGCCATAAGGAGCCGGCCGGCCTGCGCCTGGCTCCAGAGGGTTTGCGGGGGGTGCCCATGATCTGCCTTCAATTATGTGGTGTTATAGGCTATTGCATATGCAATCAGATTTAGAAAAGCCAATGGTTTTTGTTCCCGGAAAACGGGCGGGCCGGGCAGATCGGAGGACCATGTATAAAGCAATCGCCATCAGCAGCCTGTGCGTGGCTGTGCTCGCCAGCTGCGACAGCCCGCACCCGGCCTTTGCCGGGGTGGCCAAGAAAACGATCACCGTGCAGGGTAGCGTTTTTCATGTGCGCATCAAGGGCGACCAGGCCGAAGCCATCCGCACGAATTTCGAGCGCATCCCCAAAATCGGCGAAACCTTCCCCAAAGCCGCGGCCGCCATTGAGCAGGCCAGCGGCTGCAGGGTCCGGCCCAATTCGCTGACCGGTGATCCGGCGCGGATGACCGCCCTGCTGGATTGTAACTGAGGCGGTCTTGGGGCAGGGGCGGCTATGGGGCAGGGGCTATCGCTGACAAAACCTTGCCGCCGGGGATCAGGCTGTTATGCTCTGGCCGATACCTGACAGGCAAATGCCATGCTCGACATCCAGAATCTGCGCCGCCTGATGGTCGGCCCGCTCAGCCTGACGTTGCAAGACGGCGAATGCGCCGCGCTTGGCGGGGCCTCGGGCGCGATAGGTTCGGGCGCACGCGATCAGATGAGCGCGACCGAATGGCGCAAGCGGGTGGCGTTGCTGCCGGCCAATAGCGGCTGGTGGCTGGATCGGGTGAGGGGGCATTTTCAGAATCCTGAGGCCATTCGCGGCCAGCTGGATCAGCTGGATTTGCCGCCGCAAATTCTGGACTGGCGCGTCAACCGGCTGTCGACCGGCGAAAAGCACCGGCTGGCGCTGTTGCGCTGTCTGGAAAACGCCCCCGAAGTGCTGCTGATGGACGAACCCACCGCCGCGCTGGACCCCGACACCACGCTGAAGGTCGAAGCACTGCTCAAACAGCAGCTGGCCAACGGGGTGAGCGTGTTGTTGATCACCCATGACCAGCAACAGCCGCGCCGGATTGCCCACCGGCTGTTGCACCTTCAAGACGGCCAAATCCACGAGGCCGCGCCATGAGCCAATATGTCAGTCTTGATTATGCCGATCTGCTGCTGGCGTCGTGTTTTTTGCTGATCAATGGCGGGCTGTCGCTGGCGCTCAATCTGGGGCTGGAACGCAGGCTGATCATCGCGGCGCTGCGGATGAGCGCTCAGCTGCTGCTGGTCGGGCTGTTGTTAAAGAGCCTGTTTGCGCTGGCCTCGCCATGGGTCACTCTACTGGTGGCGGTGGCCATGGGGCTGTTTGCGGGCCGCGAGATTTGGGCGCGGCAGAACCGGCGGCTGCGCGGGGGCTGGGGTTTTGGGCTGGGCGCGGCGGCGATGAGCTTCGCCGGGGCCAGCGTCACCCTGATCGCGCTGCTGTCGATGATCGGCACCCAGCCTTGGTGGGCGCCGCGCTATGCTTTGCCGTTGTTTGGCATGATTTTGGGCAATGCGATGACCGGCATCAGCCTGGCCCAAGACAGCCTGCATTCCGCCGTGGTGCGTGATCAGGCGGCGATTGAGGCCCGGTTGCTGCTGGGGGCGACCCGCTGGCAGGCCCTGCATTCGGTGATGCGCCGGGCGCTGAGGGCTGGGTTCATTCCCACGATCAACGGCATGGCCGCCACCGGAATCGTGTTTTTACCTGGCATGATGACGGGGCAGATATTGTCCGGGATTGATCCGCCCGAGGCGGTGAAATATCAGCTGCTGATCATGTTCCTGATCGCGGGAGCCACCGGGCTGGGGGTATTGCTGGCCACGCTTGGTTCGGTCTGGCGGCTCAGCGATGAGCGCCACCGCCTGCGTCTGGACCGGTTGAGCGAGCCAGAGGATAGCCGGGGGTAGGGGCAAAGCCCACCCGCCGCTAAATCTGTTTTTCGGGCAGCTGGATGATCAACCCATCCATATCGTCAGACACCGTGATCTGACAGGTCAGACGCGACCGCGCTGGATCGGGGGCATAGGCGAAATCCAGCATGTCTTCTTCCATCGGGTCCATGGCGGGCACTTTTTCCACCCAATCCGGGTGCAGATAGGCGTGGCAGGTCGAACAGGCGCAGGCTCCGCCGCAATCCCCGTCAATGCCCGGGATATTGTTGTCGCGGGCGCCTTCCATCACGGTCATGCCGCTGGCCACGTCGATGATATGCTCGGTGCCGTTATGCTCGATATAGGTAATTTTCGCCATTTCGTTCCACCATTCCTGCAGGACAATCGCTTTGCACCACAGGCAGATAATGTGTTTGAGTGGGTTTTACCATAGGCGAATAGCGGCGCGAGGCCGATAAATCACTGTATTTTTGCCGCCGCAGCGGGCAGTTTTTCGACGTGCTGCGGCGCGGATGGCTTGATCCTCTGGCTGCAAACGGGCATCAAGCCAGATGAAACCATCCTCAACAGCCGAGCCAAACATGACCCCTGCCATCCGATTGCCACTGATATTTGGCCTCAGCGCACTGTCATTGGTGGCGTGTCAGAAAGTGCCGCCGGTGGTGGTTGCGCCCATCGGCACCATCGAGATGATCTCGTCGCAAAAAACCGAGCCAGCCAAAAAACGGCCGGGCCAGTGCTGGGGGCAAGACAGCACCCCGGCCGTGGTGGAAACGGTGCGGGAAAGAGTTTTGGTCCGGCCGGCAAGGAATGTGGCAGTGGCCGCCCCGGACGGAGCCCCGACCTATCGCACCGTAAAACATGAAGCGGTTTACAAAACCGTCACCCGGCAAAAGATCATCAAACCGCGGCGCGAGTTCTGGTTTCAGGTGCCTTGTGCCGAAGCCCTCACCCCCGATTTTTTCGCCAGCCTGCAACGGGCGCTGAAATCGCGCGGGCTGTTTCAGGGGGCACCGAGCGGCAAAATGGATCGCAAGACCAAAAAGGCGGTGCGCCGCTATCAGAAAGAACACGGGCTGGACAGCGCCATTTTGTCGCTTGAGGCCGCCCGGCAGCTGGGTTTGGTGGCGTATTTCAGCCCGACGGATTAGCAGCTATGCGCAGGCAGGTTGAGGAATGCAGCCGCCGAAAAAACTGGCCCCGATGCCAGAGCCAGCGCTGGAAACGGCATTGAACAACCTTAAACGCTCCGACTCCAGCGCGTTTGACGGAACCGCTGGGCAAATCACCTGCCGGCAAACGCGGATTGGCCCAACCATCGCCTCGATATCAACTGGCCGCAGCTGACGCACAGGCGCGTGGCAGTGCGGGCCGCATCCCGAGCAACTCGGACAAACCACAATTGCCCTGCACCAGATCCTGCAATGTCACCATGTCCAGCTCGTGAAAAAACGCCTCTTGCGCCCGCGCCAAATAGCTGTGCAAGCGACATATGGGCGCAAGCGGGCAGGTGTTCGTGTCGGGATCGAAACACTCGGCAATCGGAATATTGGCCTCGAACTGCCGCATGACAGATCCGATCGAGATCCGATCCATCGGCTTGGCAAGCCGTATCCCACCGCCGCGCCCACGCAGGGTAACGATGTTGCCAGTCGCATGTAACTGCTGCACCACATGCGCCGCATGATGTGCCGAACAATTGCAGCTTCGGGAGATTTCCGCAGTTGTGACCAACCGGCCCGGATTGCAGGCACAATACATCAAAATACGAACAGCAAGGTTGGTTCTGGTTGTCACACGCATGTCACATTCTTTCCTTGTGGCCCGCATATGTTGCATTTAAAATCCGGAATTTGTTTGACAGAGATCAAATCCGCGGTTTTTGTGTCGCGCTTGATCCTATCGGGAAATTGGAAATCGCAAAATGAAACGCAACATGCCATCGGATACCCCTTCTATACGGGTGCGGTCAGATCGTTTGGGGGCGGGGCTATCTCTGGTCGCATCGCTGATCTGGCCGGTGCAGGCGGCGTTGATCGCGGCCACTCTGGCTGGGCTGTTGTCCTCCGGGGGGGCGGTGTCGCCGTTGCTGGCCATGATGGGCTATTTTTGCCTTGCGGTGCTGCGCGGCTGGGTTGAGGTGCTTGCCCAGCGGCGTCTGTCCGATCAGGCCGAGGCCGAACTGACGCGCTGGCGCAGCCGGATCGTGCAGGCCGAGGCCCGCGCTGCCCGGCCCTCATCGGCGGGGGATGCGGGTGCATTGGCGGCAATGGCGGCGGAAAAGCTTGAGGCGCTGCGCCCCTACATGCTGCATTATCGCCCGGCGCGGCTGCGCACTTTGGTGATGCCGTTGGTGATTCTGGCTCTGTCGTTGTGGTATAGCTGGGCGGTGGCGCTGGTGCTGCTGGTGGCCGGGCCGCTGATTCCGGTCTTTATGGCGCTGGTCGGCTGGGCCGCGAAAGAAGCCAGCGCCCGGCAGATGGCCGAGGTCGGTTCGCTCAGCGACTTGCTGGTGGACCGCATCGCCGCCCTGTCCGAGCTGCGGCTGATGGGGGCCGGGCCCGCAGTGGTTGACGGGTTTCACACGGCCAGTGAGTCTCTGCGCCAACGCACCATGGCGGTGTTGCGCATCGCTTTCCTGTCCTCGACCGTGCTGGAGCTGTTCGCCGCGCTGGGCGTGGCGATGGTCGCGGTCTGGGTCGGGTTCTCGCTGCTGGGGGTGCTGGACTGGGGTGCCTGGGGTGCGCCGCTGACGCCCTTTGCCGGGATCTTCCTGCTGCTGCTGGCCCCGGACTATTTCCAGCCTTTGCGCGACCTGGCGGCCTCGTGGCATGACAAGGCCGGGGCCGAGGCGGTGCTGGACGAGTTGACCGCCTGGTATCATGAAGACCGGCCCGAGATCATGGGGCAGGGCGCGGCACCGGCGCTGCTGGCTGGCTCTGGCCCCATTCGTCTGCGCGGTGTGGCGGTGCAACGGGACGGGCGGCTGTTGCGCTATCCCGATTTCGATATTGCCCCCGGGGCGCGCATCGCCATCTCTGGGCCGAGCGGGGTGGGCAAGACCACGCTGCTGCGCCTGTTGGCCGGGCTGGAACGGCCTGATGAGGGCGAGATTCTGATCGGCGACACCCCGCTATCCGATGCGGTGGCGCAGGACTGGCGTGCGCGGCTCGGCTGGATGCCGCAGGCGCCGCATTTCCTCGGCCGCTCGCTGCGACATAACATCACCTTCGGGGCAGCGCTGCGCCCGGATACGCTGGACCATGCGCAATTATCGCGCGTGGTCGAGACCTTACCGCAGGGGCTGAACACGGTGCTGGGAGAGCGCGGCGCGGGCCTGTCCGGCGGTGAGGCGCGGCGGGCGACGCTGGCGCGGGCACTCAACGCCGCGCCGCAGTGCTTGCTGGCGGATGAGCCAACGGCTGATCTGGATGCCGAAACTGCCGAGGCCATCACCCGCGGCTTGTTCGATGCGGCGGCTCAGGGCGCGATGCTGATCGTCGCCACGCATGATTCCGAGCTGATCAGCAGGATGGATCATGTGATCGACCTGACCCGGGAGGACAACGCATGAAAGCTTTGCTGAGAATCATCCGAATGCAGATCCGGGCCGAACGCGCGGCGATCGGGCTGGGATTATTGTTGTCATTCATCGTGCTGGTGATGGGCGCGGCGCTGCTGGGGCTGTCCGGCTGGTTCATCACCGCCTCTGCCGCTGCCGGCATTGCCGGGGTCGGGGCGCTTTTCAATGTCTTTCTGCCCTCGGCCATGGTGCGGTTTCTGGCGCTGGGACGCACGGCGGCCCGCTATGGCGAGCGGCTGGCCACCCATGACGCCGTATTGCGCACGCTGTCGGTGCTGCGGCTGCGGTTGTTGCAGGGACTGTTGACCCGCCCTTATCGCCAGTTAGAGCGCCTGCGGGCGGCAACGGCCCTGAACCGGATCACCGCCGATGTCGATTCGCTGGACGGGGCGCTGTTGCGGGTGGTGCTGCCGGGGCTGGCCGGGGGGCTGGCCATCCTGTTGGCCACAGCGCTTCTGTGGGTGCTGGTGCATCCGGCCATCGCGCTGATCGTCGGGCTGGGCTATCTGGCTCTGCCCACCGCTCTTTTTGTGTTGGGAGAGCGCCACGCTCGCGCCGCCTCGCGTCAGGCCGAAGCCGCCTTGCAGGCCACCCGCAACCGGCTGGTCGAACTGGTTTCCGCCCGCGAAGATCTGACGGTCTATGGCCAAATCCCCGCCGCCACGGCCAGCTGTGAGACCGCCATCACCCGCCACGAGGATGCCCGGCAGCGCCTTGACCGGATCGAACGTCGGGCGGGGTTTGGGCTGAACCTGATCGGTGCCGGGATTGCCGCAGCAACGCTGGGGGTCGGCGGAGCGCTGGTGCAGGCCGGACAGCTCGACGCCGCTCGTGCTGCGATTGCCGTGTTCGTTGCGCTGGCCCTGGCCGAAGCGGTGGCTCCGGTTCGCCGGGCGCTGACCGAAATCGGGCGGATGGTGCAGGCGGCGCGGCGGATCGCGCCCTCGCTGCACGCAGCAGAAGAAGAAGAACCCACGCCTGCCGCGCCGATGATCGGTGCCGAGCCCATACTGTCGCTGGAGCAGGTGAGTTTATGCGCCGGGGGCTCCGGGACAGCGCTGTTTGAACTATTCAGCGCCAAAGTGGCCCCGGGTGAAATGCTGGCCCTGACCGGCCCCAGCGGGGTGGGCAAAAGCACTCTGCTGCTGATCGCCGCAGGGGCCGTGGCACCTGATCGCGGGCGGGTTCTGCTGGACGGGATCGACCTGCGTGACCTGCCTTCTGGGGAACTGCACCGCCATCTGATCATAGTGCCCCAGCGCGGCACGCTGGTGGCCGGAACCATCGCGGAAAACCTGCGGCTGGCCGGCCCCGAGGCCGATGACGCCACGCTCTGGCAAGCGCTGGAGGTGGTCTGTCTGAAAGACACGATCCACGCCAAAGGAGGGCTTGAGGCCCGGCTGGGGCAGCGCGGCTCCGGCTTGTCCGGCGGCGAAGCGCGGCGGCTGGTCTTGGCCCGCGCCCTATTGTGCCGGCCCAAGGTGTTGCTGCTGGACGAACCGACCGAGGGGCTGGATACCGCCACTGCGAATCGGGTGATGGCAGGCATCCGCGCCGCCCTGCCACGGGCTGCAATCCTGACAGCAGCACACCGTGCGGCGGAACGATCGGCGGCGGATCGTGTTATTTCTCTGCGCCGCCCAAACATATAGAAAAAATTAGATGTTTTCTGCTCATTTTTTGATGCAGATCAAATATATATTCATAATTCGGATTATAATCTGGCCGAGCGCTAAATCTGCAACTGAAATGCATATATAATATGGAGGCTTCTCATGGAGATAGGCTTGGTTGAGCTGTCGCGCCTGCAATTTGCGATGACAGCCATGTACCACTTCCTCTTCGTGCCCCTGACCTTGGGGCTGTCGATCATCGTTGCCATTATGGAGACGGTCTATGTCATGACCAACCGTCCCATCTGGCGGCAAATGACAAAATTCTGGGCCATGCTTTTTGGCATCAACTTTGTGCTGGGTGTGGCCACCGGGCTGACGATGGAATTCCAGTTCGGCATGAACTGGAGCTATTACAGCCATTATGTCGGCGATATTTTCGGCGCACCGCTGGCCATTGAGGGGCTTATGGCCTTTTTCATGGAAGCCACTTTTGTAGGGCTGATGTTCTTTGGCTGGGATAAGCTCAGCAAAGTCCAGCACGCCGTTGTCACCTGGCTGGTGGCGATTGGGTCGAACTTTTCGGCGCTGTGGATTCTGATTGCCAATGGCTGGATGCAAAACCCGGTCGGTGCCCAGTTCAACCCCGATACGATGCGCATGGAGATGACCTCGTTCTTTGAGGTGATGTTCAACGAGGTGGCTCAGGCCAAATTCGTGCATACGGTTTCGGCGGGCTATGTCACCGCCAGCGTCTTTGTTCTGGGGGTTTCGGCATTTTACCTGCTCAAGGGCCGCCACATGGATCTGGCCCGGCGTTCGATCGCTGTGGCGTCGGCCTTTGGTCTGGCCTCGGCCTTTTCGGTGGTGTTGCTGGGCGATGAATCCGGCTATTCGGCCAGCCACACCCAGCGCATGAAGCTCGCTTCGATCGAAGCGATGTGGGAGACCCACGAAGCTCCGGCCCCCTTTACCGCCATCGGTTTCCCCGATCGGGAAGCACGCGAAACCCATTACGCGGTTGAAATTCCTTGGGTAATGGGGATTCTGGGGACACGCTCTTTGACGCATGAAATCCCCGGGATCAACGATCTGATCAAGGTGTCCGAAGAAAAAGTGCGCGATGGGCTGATCGCCTATGATGCGCTGATGACCATCCGCAGCCAGCGGGCCAACACACCGCAAGAGGTGCGGGATACTTTTGAGGCCCACTCAGACAATCTGGGTTACGCGCTGCTGCTGAAACGCTATGTGGATGATCCGCGCATGGCCACCGAAGAGCAGATCAAAAAGGCGGCCGAAGACACCGTTCCCGGCGTTGCGCCACTATTCTGGGCATTCCGCCTGATGGTGGGGCTGGGGATGGGCTTTATTCTGGTGATGGCGTTCTTCTTCTGGCGGGCCTCTTTCCGGAATATGCAGTTCCCACGCTGGTCGCTCTATATGGCGGTGGCGATTATCCCGACACCGTGGCTCGCGGTCGAGCTGGGCTGGTTCGTGGCCGAATTCGGGCGTCAGCCCTGGACAGTGGATGGCGTGTTGCCAACCGTGATGTCGGCATCGCATCTGACCGTGGCCGATCTGCTGATCACCCTGGCCGGTTTCGTGGCCTTTTACACCGTGCTGTTCATCGTCGAGATGGGGCTGATGGTGAAATACATCCGCAAGGGTCCATTCCAGGATGTTGCCGAAACCGAAGCCTGGCAGAAAGCGCATGAAGCGCGTCTGCGCAACGCAATCCCCACAACCCCAGCGGAGTAACTGATATGGTCCTGTATGAATTGATTGATTTCGATATCCTGCGCGTGATCTGGTGGGTCTTGCTTGGGGTTCTGCTGATCGGCTTTGCCCTGACCGATGGGTTTGACATGGGGGTTGGCGCGCTGCTGCCCTTCGTTGGCAAGACCGATGTGGAGCGGCGCGTGGCCATCAACACGATCGGCCCGGTCTGGGAAGGCAACCAGGTGTGGTTCATCCTGGGCGGTGGTGCGATCTTCGCCGCCTGGCCTCCGCTCTATGCTGTCAGCTTTTCGGGCTTTTATCTGGCGATGTTCGTGGTTCTGGCCGCCTTCATCCTGCGTCCGGTGGCGTTCAAATACCGCTCCAAGCGTGAGTCCGCGACATGGCGTTCCAGCTGGGACTGGGCGCTGTTCGTCGGCGGTGCCGTGCCGGCGCTACTGTTCGGCGTGGCGGTGGGCAATGTGTTGCTGGGTGTGCCGTTTCACCTGACCGAAGATTTGATGCCGATGTATGACGGCAACTTCTTTAGCAAGTTCATCGGGCTGTTGCGTCCCTTTGCGCTGCTGGCCGGGGTGGTTTCGCTGGCGATGTTGCTGATGCACGGCGCGGCGTGGCTGAGCCTCAAGACGGAAGGCCCGGTCGCCGAACGCGCCCGGCGGATCGGCACGGTGGCGGGCATGGTGGCTTTCGTCGCCTATGCTCTGGCCGGGCTGTGGCTGGCCTTCGGCATTCAGGGCTTTACCCTAGGTGAGGTCGCCGCCAATGGCCCGTCCAACCCGCTCTATTCCGAAGTTACCCGGGGCGGCAGCTGGATCAGCGCCTATGCCGTACGGCCCTGGATCGTGGTCGCGCCGCTGGCGGGCTTTATCGGCATCGCCATGACGGTGCTGGGGATGCGGGCCGGTCGCGAAGTTTCGACCCTGCTGTGGTCGAAACTGGGGATTGCGGGGATCATCTCTTCGGTCGGACTGACCATGTTCCCGTTCATCCTGCCTTCAATCGTAGACCCGCGCAGCTCGCTCACCGTTTGGGATGCGTCCAGTTCGCACCAGACCCTGTTCGTGATGCTGGTGGCGTCCGCAATCTTCATGCCGATCATCCTCAGCTACACGGCCTGGGTCTACAAAGTCCTCTGGGGCAAAGTCACTGAGACCGATGTCACCGACAATTCTCACTCTGTTTACTAAAGGAGGTTCCGTATGTGGTATTTTTCCTGGCTCCTTGGCCTTCCCCTCGCTGCCGGCTTTGCCGTTCTGAACGCCATGTGGCTGGAATTGCGCGCCGATGCCTGCATCGCAGAAGAAGGCGACTGCCCGATGGGCGAACATAAACACTGAATACGGGGGGCTTTGTCCCTTACCCCCCCGTAACAAACCGGGCCCGGCTGCAATCGCACCGGGCCCGGCTCTTTTGTTTTGGCGATTGTGTGTTTGACGAACCCGGCCTTTATAGCGTTTGACGAAATACCCGACACAAAGAGCATCACCTAACGTGTTGAAATCTATGATTTCAGGCAGCGTTAAGTGATTCAGGTTGTTCGCATAACGCTTTAATGTTTCAATCTTGTTATCCTTTGTTTTCGCTCAAAGCGATCGCTCTGGTCTGGTGTGATGACTACCCCTCGGATAAGTCGCCATACAATGCTCTGTTCAGTCCGTTCCTCGACGGGATCAAACCCTGCCAGCTTGCAACCGTTCCTTTAAAAAGAACAGGCAAACACGGATTGCGAAGGCTGCGATTGCAGCAATCAGGAATGTTTGCAGAAACTCAAACCTGAGCGGAGTTGTTCTTGCGATCTGATTTCCGATGACAACCCCAACGAAGCTTGGCCCAACAGACAGATATAATGACCTGGTGGCATTGTGTCCTTTTATCAGAAAGGTGCTTAAAACCAATAAGGTGATCAACATCGCCAATTCGGCATTCTCAAATATGTTTTGGGTCAGAAAGTGCCTTTCAGCCTCTTCCGTCAGAAACGCACCATTCAGCATTTCGGTGAGAACCCGGGTGTTTTGCGGATATGTCATTGCATATTCAATACTGTCAAACGTAAAAACCGCCGCAGCACACATACCGATGATGAGAACAATGCGTGCCATCTGAAAAATAAGCTCGGTTCCATATCCATTCACGTTGCGACTAAAGCACAAGGCAATATGCTGCAACTCATGGCCCTTTCTGAAACGGTGGATTTCACCTTCTTACCCTGCCGCGCCGGACCCGGGGCTGAGCCGTTTCCAAAACCTGTTGAAAACGAATGGGGTTCCGGGAAAAGCGGATGCCCACATTATTGCCACATTTAGGCCAATTTCATGCCCACTCGTTGAAATATCTCCTAAGAGACCAAGGGGATACAACATGAGCAACGCATCTGCACGCACGCTGCAAATCAAGGGTTCAACGGCAAATCAGGCCGATTCGGTGCTGGGTCTGGTACTGAAACCTTTTAAATTTTTTCGAGGTTTACTATTGGCCGACCGCCCTCAAGCGCAGACCAGCCGCGATGCAAAAGTCGCCTTTGGTCAGCCCGGCCAAACGTCACGCCCCGCACCGACACCGGCCTTTGTGCAGCTGCGTGATCTGCGCCGGCAGGTCTCCGAACTGACCCGCACCCGCGATTGGTTGAGCCTGGCCGAGCTGATCCAGAACTGGGATCAATCCCGCAGCTGTGCCGCCGATGGCACCCGTCTGGCGCGTCAGGCGCTGTTTGCCATGGCCGATGCGCTGGCCAGCGGGGCCGGGATCGATGGAATGCGCCAAATCGACGCCAAAGCGATTGAGCCCATCCAGAACCTGCTGGGCTGTTACCCCAAACATTACGGGCTGGCGGCGAGCTTGGCCTATCTGCATATTTGCCGCGCCTGGAACGCCAACAAGGCCGGCGATCTTGAGGTCATGGCCTCTGACCGTGCCCAAGCCGCCGAGCTGCTGGAACAATATGACGCCACCCAGCTGAACGCGCCGGTTCTGGCCGGGTTGAGCTTTGACATGCTGCCCTTGCTGGCGGATAAGCAACAGCTGATGCAGAGCCGTTATCAGACCTGGGCAGAGCTGGACCCGGAAGATCAAGTGCCCCATGCAGAATACCACTTCTTGCAGTTGCCCAACTGATCGCACTTGAAGAATCTCTGCTGATCCCTCAGTCTGGGGGCGTATATCAATCGTCGGAGGGAGCCTTCTCGTGCGTATTCTATTGTCTTTTCTGATCACCGTTTTTGCCCTGTCGCTGCCGGTGCAGTCCACCACTCTGGACGGGCAGAACTCACTGGCGGACAACATCAAAACGCTGAGTGCTCAGCCCGACAAGACCCCATCGGATCAATTCGCACTGGGGGCGCTGTATTTCCTGCGCGGGATCGAAAAAACGCTGCAAGCCCGCTGGAACTATAACGCGGTGATCCAAGGCTTCGATTTTCCGGTGTTACGCCTGCCGCTCCGGCCAAACCCGTCCCCAAAGCCGTTCAAACCCAGCCTGATCACCGACATCTTTGCTGAGTTGCGCACCGATATGCAGGCCAGCCGCGATGCGATGGCGCAGATCCCGGCGGATGCCGAGCTTGAGTTGAACATCAACCTGAACCAGCTGTGGTTTGATGTGAATGTGAACAATCAGCGCGACGTAGGTGAGGGGGCTGTCATAATCGGGGTCAAGTCTTTGATGCGGCCGCTTCAGGTTCCTGAGATCGACGAGATGCCACCAATGCAGGTGCGCTTTGACACGGCGGACCGGGCTTGGCTGACGGCCTATACGCATATGCTGTCTGCAGCGTCTGAAATGGTGCTGGCCTTTGATCCGACCGAGGCGATTTCGCGGGTGATGCAGGCACGTGCCGATATACAAAAGCTGCTGGATAACGCGCGGCCCCGGTCCTATTGGGATCAGGAATTTGGCAATACCGTCGATCAATTCGCCATGGTTTACGGGGCGTTGAACAAAAAACCCGATGCCATCCACACCCGCGCCGCCCATGCGCATTTGCTGAAAATGATTGCCGAGAACAAGGCATTCTGGGCCGGGATCGAGGTTGAAACCGATAACCGCAATGAATGGATTCCCAACGCCAAACAAACCGCTGCGCTGGGCTATGATATGGGGCCGGAGGTGGGCGACGCCTGGCGGGCGGTGCTGGCCGATGGCGAAGCGCTGCTCAAGGGCGAGCTGTTGATCGACTATTGGCGGCTGTCGGGGGTTGGTGGCGTGAATGTCAAAAAGATGTTCATGGACCCGCCCGCCGTTGACATCGTCGCTTGGGTGCAGGGCTATGGTCTGCTGCCCTATCTGGAAAAAGGCAAGGTCATCACCCGCGCCAATTTGCGCAAGTTCGAGCAGGTGGCACCGGGCAATCCGATGCTGTTTTCCTTCCTGTTCAACTGATGCCAGATCAGAATCAAAAGACCGCAAATTTTGTGATCACGCCCATGTTTGGTGTGATCACAAACCCGACAAAATCAGTTCGATTTTCCGTTATTCACCAAAAAATCGTTTCGTTGCGCGGCATCTTCATGCTTAGTGGACGGAACGTTAGCCAAGGATGGGATAAATTCAGTGAATATTCATGAATACCAAGCAAAAGCACTGCTGCGCTCTTATGGTGCGCCAGTGTCCGAGGGCCGCGCTGTGACCAAAGCAGAGGATGCCAAAACCGCCGCAGGGGAACTGGACGGCCCGCTTTGGGTGGTCAAGGCGCAAATCCACGCCGGCGGTCGCGGCAAGGGCAAGTTTAAAGAGGCCGATGCCGGAGAAGCCGGCGGTGTGCGTCTGACCAAATCGGTGTCCGAGGCTGCGGCTGAGGCCAAAAAGATGCTGGGCCGCACGCTGGTGACGCATCAGACCGGCCCTGCGGGCAAGCAGGTGAACCGGATTTACATTGAGGATGGCTCGGGCATTGAACGCGAGCTGTATCTGGCGCTTCTGGTTGATCGTGCCACCAGTGCGGTGTCGTTTGTCTGCTCGACCGAAGGCGGCATGGACATCGAAGAAGTCGCCGCTGCCACCCCGGAAAAAATCCTGTCATTCAGCGTTGATCCGGCCACCGGCTATCAGGGCTTTCACGGCCGCCGCATCGCCTTTGCGCTGGGGCTGGAGGGCGCTCAGGTCAAGCAATGCGTGGGCCTGATGGGCATTCTTTACAAAGCCTTCATCGAAAAAGACATGGAAATGCTGGAAATCAACCCGCTGATCATCACCGATCAGGGCGCGTTGAAGGTGCTGGACGCCAAGGTCAGCTTTGACGGTAATGCGATTTACCGCCACGGCGATATTGCCGCCCTGCGCGATGAAACCGAAGAAGACCCCAAAGAGCTGGAAGCCTCGAAATACGACCTGAACTATATCGCTCTGGATGGCGAAATCGGCTGCATGGTCAACGGCGCTGGTCTGGCGATGGCCACCATGGACATCATCAAACTTTACGGGGCCGAGCCTGCCAACTTCCTCGATGTGGGCGGTGGCGCGACCAAGGAAAAAGTGACCGAAGCCTTCAAGATCATCACCTCTGACCCCAATGTAAAGGGCATTCTGGTGAACATCTTTGGCGGCATCATGCGCTGCGATGTGATCGCCGAGGGCGTTGTGGCTGCCGTGAAAGAGGTGGGTCTGAAAGTGCCGCTGGTGGTGCGTCTGGAAGGCACCAATGTCGAAGCCGGCAAGGACATCATCAACAATTCCGATGTGGACGTGATTGCCGCCGACAATCTGTCGGACGGTGCCGAAAAAATTGTTAAAGCGGTGAAAGGATAAGCCGATGGCCATTCTCGTAAATGAAAACACCAAGGTCGTCTGTCAGGGCTTTACCGGCTCGCAGGGCACCTTTCACTCGGAACAGGCCATTGCGTATGGCACCAAAATGGTCGGCGGTGTGACGCCGGGCAAAGGCGGGCAGAGCCATCTGGACCTGCCGGTTTTCAACTCGGTGCATGAGGCCAAGGCCAAAACCGAAGCCAACGCTTCGGTGATCTATGTGCCGCCGCCCTTTGCTGCGGATTCGATCCTTGAGGCGATTGACGCCGAAATGGAACTGATCGTTTGCATCACCGAGGGCATCCCGGTGCTGGACATGATGAAGGTCAACCGTGCGCTGCAAGGGTCGAAATCCCGCCTGATCGGGCCAAACTGCCCCGGTGTCATCACGCCGGATGCCTGCAAGATCGGCATCATGCCCGGCCATATCCACAAGCGTGGCTCGGTCGGCGTTGTGTCGCGTTCCGGCACGCTGACCTATGAGGCGGTAAAGCAGACCTCTGACATCGGTCTGGGCCAGTCCACTGCGGTGGGCATCGGCGGCGACCCGATCAAGGGCACCGAACATATCGACGTGCTGGATATGTTCCTGGATGATGATGAAACCCAGTCGATCATCATGATCGGGGACCGCATGGGCCACGCGGGCGCGATTGTCGCTGGTGGCAAAGGCGGTGCTGAAGACAAGATCGAAGCCATGAGATCAGCTGGCATCATCGTTGCCGACAGCCCCGCCACCCTTGGCGAAGCCGTGTTGGAAGCCATCAACGGCAAATGACAACGCAACAGGCCATAACAAAATGCTTTGGTGCATGGCGCGACTATCTCGGTCGCGCCAGCAAAAGCGAGTTCTGGCAGTTCTTTTTGTTTGTAACCGTCCTGCAAATGACTGTGCAGCGCCTGGAAAGCTGGCTGAGCGATTTTCTTGCGATCCAGCTTCATGTCTTCGGCCCTGTCGCGTTGGTTTTGACATACCCTCCGCTGGTCGCTGCTGCTGTGCGCCGCACGCATGATATCGGTCTGAGCGGATGGGCTTTTGCCACTGGGCTGGTGCTGGCTTGCACCAGCCTGTTTTCTGATACACTCACGCTACCGATCGGCATGGCCGCCGGCTGGCTTGCGCTGCTTATCTGTGGCGCAATGCTGTTTATGTTAATGCTGCCGGGACAGAACCGGCCCAATAAATTCGGTCCCAACCCAGTTGAGGTGACACCATGACGGATCATTCCCAAAACGACGAATTCCATGCCTCCAGCTTTATGCAGGGGCATAATGCTCGGTATCTCGAGCAGCTTTACGCCCAATATGCCGGCAATCCCGAGGCGGTCGATGCCGCTTGGCAGGCGTTTTTCGCCGAAATGGGTGACAGCACCATGCAGGCTCAGGCGCAGGCCAGCGGCCCCAGCTGGGCGCGGGCGGATTGGCCGCCGCTGCCGGATGACGAGCTGACCCATGCGCTGGATGGCCAATGGCCCGCCGCCGAGGAATCCGCCAAAGCAGCGGATAAAATTGCCGCCAAGGCCGGAGAAGTCGGGGCGCAGCTGACCGAAGCGCAGCTGAAACGCGCGGTACTGGACAGCATCCGGGCGCTGATGCTGATCCGCGCCTATCGTATTCGTGGCCATCTGGCGGCCAATCTGGACCCGCTGAAAATCGAACATCAGGAGCCCCACCCCGAGCTGGAGCCCGCCTCATACGGTTTCACCGAAGCCGATATGGACCGGCCGATTTTTATCGACAATGTGCTGGGTCTGGAAATCGCCACCATGCGCCAGATCATCGAGATCGTCAAACGCACCTATTGCAACACATTTGCCCTGCAATATATGCACATTTCCGACCCGGAAGAGGCTGGCTGGCTGAAAGAGCGCATTGAAGGTTTCGGCAAGGAAATCGAGTTCACCAAGAAGGGCCGCAAAGCGATCCTGAACAAGCTGGTCGAGGCCGAAGGGTTCGAGAAATTCCTGCATGTGAAATATGTCGGCACCAAGCGCTTTGGTCTGGATGGCGGCGAAAGCCTGATCCCGGCGATGGAGCAGATCATCAAGCGCGGCGGGGATCTGGGGGCCAAAGAAATCGTGATCGGGATGCCGCATCGTGGCCGGCTTTCGGTGTTGGTCAATGTGTTGGCCAAACCTTATCGCGCCGTGTTCAACGAATTTCAGGGCGGCAGTTTCAAACCCGAAGATGTCGATGGCTCAGGCGATGTGAAATATCACCTTGGGGCTTCGTCGGATCGCGCTCTGGGCGGGGATTCTGTGCATTTGTCGCTGACCGCCAACCCCAGCCACCTTGAGGCCGTGAACCCGGTGGTGCTGGGTAAATCCCGCGCCAAGCAGGACCAAAGACGCGACAAAAGCCGCAAATCGGTGATCCCGCTTTTGCTGCATGGGGATGCGGCCTTTGCCGGGCAGGGGGTGATTTCGGAATGTTTTGCCATGTCGGGGCTGGTCGGGCACCGCACCGGCGGCACCATTCACATCGTGGTCAACAACCAGATCGGCTTTACCGCCGCACCGCATTTCTCGCGCTCATCGCCTTATCCGACAGATATCGCGCTGATGGTCGAGGCTCCGATTTTCCACGTCAATGGCGACGATCCCGAAGCGGTGGTCCATGCCGCCAAGGTGGCCACCGAATTCCGGCAGAAGTTCAACAAGGACGTGGTGATTGATATTTTCTGTTATCGCCGCTTTGGCCATAACGAGGGTGATGAACCGATGTTCACCAACCCGCTGATGTATAAAAATATCAAAAAACACAAAACCACCCTGCAACTTTATACCGAACGTCTGGTTCAGGATGGTCTGATCTCGGAAGGCGAAATCGAAGACGCCAAGGCCGCGTTTCAGGCGCATCTAAATTCCGAATTTGAGATCGGCAAAGAATACAAACCCAACAAAGCCGACTGGCTGGATGGGCGTTGGAAGCATCTGACGAAAAAGGAAGAGGCGTATCAACGTGCCGAAACCGCGATCTCGCCCGAAACCTATGACGAGGTCGGCGCAGCGCTGACGCGTTACCCCGAAGGCTACCCGGTGCATAAAACCGTGGCCCGGATGTTGAATGCGAAAAAGGAAATTGTTGATTCCGGCAAGAACATCGACTGGGCCACCGGCGAAGCGCTGGCCTTTGGCTCGTTGCTGACCGAAGGCTATCCGGTGCGTTTGGCCGGGCAGGATTCGACCCGCGGCACCTTTAGCCAACGTCACTCGGCTCTGATCAATCAGGACACCGAAGAGCGTTATTACCCGCTGAACAACATCCGCGATGGTCAGGCAAATTACGAGGTGATTGACTCGCTGCTATCGGAATATGCGGTGCTGGGCTTTGAATATGGCTACTCGCTGGCCGAACCCAACGCCCTGACCCTGTGGGAAGCCCAGTTCGGCGATTTTGCCAACGGGGCGCAGATCATGTTCGATCAGTTCATCTCGTCGGCCGAGCGTAAATGGCTGCGCATGTCCGGCCTTGTGGTGTTGTTGCCGCATGGTTTTGAGGGGCAGGGGCCCGAGCATTCTTCGGCCCGGCTGGAGCGTTTCCTGCAACTGTCGGCCGAGGAAAACTGGACGGTTGCCAACTGCACCACCCCGGCCAATTATTTCCACCTGCTGCGCCGCCAGCTGCATCGCGATTTCCGCAAGCCACTGATCCTGATGACGCCGAAATCTCTGCTGCGCCATAAAAAGGCAGTTTCGACCAAAGAAGAGTTCCTGACCGGATCATCCTTCCACCGGGTGCTGTGGGATGACGCCGAAAAGGGTAATTCCGACACCAAATTGCAGCCCGATAGCAAGATCAAACGCGTGGTGCTGTGTTCGGGCAAGGTCTATTTCGACCTGTTGCAGGAGCGCGATCAGCGCGGCATTGATGATGTCTATCTGATGCGGCTTGAGCAGCTCTACCCATTCCCGGCGACCATGCTGACAAAAGAGCTGGCCCGCTTTAAAAACGCCGATGTGGTCTGGTGTCAGGAAGAGCCGAAAAATCAGGGCGGCTGGAGCTTTGTCGAACCGTTTATCGAGCAGCTTCTCAGCGGCATCAAGACCAAAAGCAAACGTCCAGACTATGCCGGCCGGCCGCCATCGGCTTCGCCTGCCACGGGTCTGGGCAAAACCCACAAAGCACAACAAGAAGCGCTCATCAATGATGCGCTGACCATCAAAGGATAGGCAAAATGTCAACTGAACTCCGCGTACCCACATTGGGCGAATCCGTTACCGAAGCCACCGTTGCCACCTGGTTCAAAGCCCCCGGCGATGCCATCGCGGTGGATGAAATGCTGTGCGAGCTGGAGACCGACAAGGTCACGGTCGAGGTGCCTTCCCCCGTGGCCGGGGTGATGGGCGAAATCGTCGCGGCCGAGGGCGACACCGTTGGGGTGGATGCTCTGCTGGCCACCATCAATGAAGGGGCCGAGGCCAGCGCCAAACCGGCAGCGGTCGAGGCACCGGCTGCGGCCAGCGATGCTGCCAAGGGCGCGGTGAAAGATGTCGAAAACGCCCCTTCGGCCAATAAGCTGATGGCCGAAAAAGGTCTGTCGGCTGATCAAATCACCGGCACGGGCCGCGATGGGCGCATCATGAAAGAGGATGTGCAGAACGCCGCCGCCCCAGCTGCCAGCCCGGCGCCTGTGGTGGCTCCGGCAGCACCCGTGGCCAATAACAGCGTCCGTGAGGAACGCGTCAAGATGACCCGCCTGCGCCAGACCATCGCCCGGCGTCTGAAAGACAGCCAGAACACCGCCGCCATGCTGACCACCTATAACGAGGTCGATATGACCGCGGTGATGGAGCTGCGCAAGGAATACAAGGATCTGTTTTTCAAAAAACACGGCGTCCGGCTGGGCTTTATGTCGTTCTTTACCAAGGCATGCTGCCATGCCCTGAAAGAAGTGCCCGAGGTGAACGCCGAAATCGACGGCACCGATGTGGTTTATAAAAACTACGTCAATATGGGCGTTGCGGTTGGCACGCCCAGCGGGCTGGTGGTGCCGGTGGTCAATGACGCCGACAGCATGTCTTTTGCCGCGATCGAGCAGAAAATCGCCGAGCTGGGGCAAAAAGGCGTGGCCGGCAAGCTGAGCATGGCCGAAATGCAGGGCGGCACCTTTACGCTGTCCAATGGCGGGGTGTATGGCTCGCTGATGTCATCGCCCATTCTGAACCCGCCGCAATCGGGCATTCTGGGGATGCACAAAATTCAGGACCGCCCCGTGGCGATCAACGGTCAGGTGGTAATCCGGCCGATGATGTATCTGGCGCTGTCTTATGACCACCGGATTGTCGACGGCAAAGGTGCTGTAACCTTCCTGGTGCGCGTCAAAGAAGCGCTGGAAGACCCACGCCGTTTGTTGATGGATCTGTAATGCGGGCGGCGGGCCATGTCCCGCCCCCTTTCACGCCTGCAACTCAAGGAACCCCAAAATGTCTAACTATGATGTGATCATTATCGGTGCCGGCCCCGGCGGCTATGTCAGCGCCATCCGTTGCGCCCAGCTTGGCCTGAAAACCGCCGTGGTCGAGGGCCGCGACGCCCTTGGCGGCACCTGCCTGAATGTGGGTTGCATCCCGTCCAAGGCTTTGTTGCACGCCTCACATATGCTGCATGAGGCCGAGCATAACTTTACCAAGATGGGCCTCAAGGGCAAATCGCCGTCCGTGGATTGGCCACAAATGCAGTCCTATAAGGATGATGTGATCGGCCAGAACACCAAGGGCATCGAGTTCCTGTTCAAAAAGAACAAGGTCGACTGGATCAAAGGCTGGGCCAGCATCCCCGCACCCGGCAAGGTGCAGGTCGGGGAAACGGTTCATGAGGCGAAAAACATCGTCATCGCCTCCGGTTCGGCCCCGGCCTCTTTGCCCGGTGTCGAGGTGGATGAGAAAATCGTGGTCACCTCAACCGGGGCGCTGTCTTTGAAAAAAGTGCCCAAGAAAATGGTGGTGATCGGGGCCGGGGTGATCGGGCTTGAGATGGGCTCGGTCTATGCGCGGCTGGGCTCTGAGGTGACGGTGGTCGAGTATCTGGACAACATCACGCCGGGCATGGATCTGGAAGTGTCCAAGGCTTTTGCCCGGGCGCTGAAAAAGCAGGGGCTGAATTTTGTTCTGGGCGCTGCGGTGCAGGCGGTGACCACCAGCAAAACCAAGGCCAAGGTGGAATACAAGCTGCGCAAGAACGACAAGCAAGAAGTGCTGGACGCCGATATCGTGCTGTTGGCCACCGGGCGGGTGCCGTTTGCCGATGGGCTGGGCCTGCAGGCGCTGGGGGTCGAGATGACCGAGCGCGGGCAGGTGAAAACCGATGCCCATTGGGCGACCAATGTGCCGGGGCTCTATGCGATTGGCGATGTGATCGAAGGTCCGATGCTGGCGCATAAGGCCGAGGATGAGGGCATGGCGGTCGCCGAAGTGCTGGCCGGCAAGGCGGGGCACGTCAATTACAATGTGATCCCGGCGGTGGTTTACACCAACCCCGAGGTGGCCTCGGTCGGGTTGACCGAAGAGCAGCTCAAAGAGCAGGGCCGCGCCTATAAGGTAGGCAAATTCCCCTTCATGGGCAATGGCCGCGCCAAGGCGATGTTTGCGGGGGAGGGCTTTGTCAAAATCCTTGCCGATCAGGCCAGCGACCGGATTCTGGGGGCGCATATTCTCGGCCCCAATGCCGGGGAAATGATTCACGAGATTTGTGTTGCCATGGAATTTGGCGCTTCGGCACAGGATATTGCCCTGGCATGCCACGCCCACCCGACCTGTTCGGAAGCGGTGCGCGAGGCGGCTCTGGCTTGCGGGGATGGCGCGATCCACGTTTAAAGGGGTCTCTGCCAAATGCCGCATTCCATCAGCCTGCTCCGCCCGGCGTTGTCGCCTGCCGGGGCAGACCACAGGAGCGCGGCGCAAGGCCGCCTCCTGATTTTTGCATTTCCTTTCCTCGGGCAAAAGCATAAGTGTTGGGCAGCAAACCGCCATCAGTGAGGCATCCCATGGCCCGACAACTCCGCAAATCCCACGCCCCGAAAAGCGAACGCTCCTGGCAGGGCCACCCCTTTTTCAGCGGCGGCTTTCGCCCCTTTTTCCTGACCTCGGCGCTGTTTTCCATCCTGGCAGTCGGCTTGTGGCTGGCCGAGCTCTCTGGCTTGAGCGCCCTCAACGCCCCTTTGCCGGCGCTGGATTGGCACCGGCATGAGATGCTGTTTGGCTATGGCTCGGGGGTGATTGCCGGGTTTTTGTTCACCGCCGTGCCGAACTGGACCGGGCGCTTGCCGGTGGTCGGCTGGCCGCTGATCTGGTTCTATATCCTATGGCTGGCCGGGCGTGCCAGCATGTTATTTGCCACCCACATCCCCTATGAAATCGCCGCGCTGGTGGATGCGGTGTTTTTGCCGATCCTGTCCATCGTCATTGGCCGCGAGATTTTGGTTGGCAAAAACTGGCGCAATATCAAGGTGTTGATCACGGTTTCGGTGTTCGGTCTGGCCAATATCTGGTTCCATCTGCAAATGGTTCTCGAGGGCTCGGCCGCCGAGGCAACCCGGCTGGGATTTGCCGCCGTGCTGGTGTTGCTGATGATTATCGGCGGGCGGATCATCCCCAGTTTCACCCGCAACTGGCTGGCCCGCAAAAATCCGCCGGGCAAATTGCCGGTGCCGTTTAACCGCTATGACAATGCGTTGGAGCGGGCCTCGGCCGTGGTCCTGCTGTGCTGGGTGTTTGTCGATGACATCCCCGCTGGCGGGCTGAAGGTGCTGGGGCTGGTCTTTGCCGCGCTGGGGATGGCGCATGTGGCGCGGATCTGGCGCTGGGTGGGGCATCGCACGGTTTCCAATGCGCTGCTGGCGGTGTTGCATATCTTTTACCTGTTTGTTCCGGCAGGGTTTTTCGTGCTGGCCGTTGGGATGCTGTGGGAAGATTACGGGATCATCATCGGTGCGTTGCATGTGTTTGGCATCGGCGCGATGGGAGGGCTGACGCTGGCGGTGATGATGCGTGCCAGTCTGGGCCATACCGGGCGCAAACTGGCCACGGACAGAGTGATGGAAGCGGCGATGATCCTGCTGTGTTTCAGCGTGGCCTTGCGGGTGATCGGCGCGATCTGGCCGGAGGTCGACTGGGCCGTGACCGCTTCTGGGGTCAGCTGGATGATTGGCTTTGGCCTGTTTTGCCTTCGGATCGGGCCGTTTTTGCTGTTGCCGCGTCCTTCTGGCTGATAAATGTGGTTTCAATGTTCCGCCCGGCCGCAAGGCCGGGCTGCGCCTGCCTGCCCCCCGGCAGGCGCAATCGACCTTTCGTCACACGCAAACACAATGATCCATTCACCAACTGCGCTTGCCTTGATGCCCGGAATAAGCGCCTACCCAGGCAGGCGCAGCCCGGCGTTCTCCAGAACTCTTTGAGAAATACCGCTTAAGATGGACCCGCTCACACTGGCCCACCTCTTGCGCCCGCGGGCAACAGATTACCCCGCCAATTCGCTCAATATCTGCCGCGCCGCCTCTCGCGGGTCCGGGGCTTGCCAGATCGGGCGGCCCACCACGATATGATCTGCCCCATCGGCAATCGCCCGCGCCGGAGTCGCCACCCGCTTTTGATCCCCCAACGCCGCCCCCGCCGGGCGCACACCCGGGGTGACGATCAGCTTGCCCGCCGCTTGGGGCAGGGCGCGGATCAGAGCGGCCTCTTGCGGCGAAGCGATCACCCCATCGGCCCCGGCCTCAAACGCGTTGCTGGCGCGTTCCAGCACCAAATCCCGCACCTCTCCGGCCTTGATCGCGCACAGATCCAGATCATCGCGATCCAGCGACGTCAGAATGGTGACGGCCAGAATTTTCAGTTCTTTGCCCGCCGCCCCCTGTTTCGCCGCCCGCACCACATGCGGATCGCCATGCACGGTTAGGAAATCCAGATCAAACTGCGCCAGCCCCCGCACCGCTTTTTCCACGGTTGCGCCGATGTCAAACAGCTTCATATCCAGAAAAACCCGCTTGCCCAGCTCGTCTTTCAACTCACGCGCCAGCGCCAGCCCGCCGCCGGTCAACATGCCCAGACCGATTTTGTAGAAGGAAACATCCTCCCCCAGCCGTTCGACCAGCTTCAGCGCGGATAAAGCGTCGGGCACATCAAGGGCGGTGATCAGGCGGTCGTCGGGCATGGTGGGATATCCTTTTGTCATGGGTTAAATCTGGTCGCCGGGCCGGGCCGTATCCGGGGCATGGATCAACGCCATATCGGGGGCTTCGGTGCAATACATATGCACCCAGATGCAAGCGTGTTGAAACAGTGCCACGATCAGCGCATTCCACGAGCCAAACAACAGCGCAATCCCGCTCAGCCCGAAAGGGGCCAGCGCATACATCGCATTGGGCGTCCAGGCGAAGGCACCTTTTCGCACCAGTGCCATATCGGCGAATTCCTGACGGAAATGGTCTCCGCCCAAGGCGCGCTCGAACGAAAAATAGGTGAAAACCGAATACAGCACCCAGAGCGCCAGCAGGATCAGCACAATGCCAAGCACGATTTCCCCGCTGCGAAAGTCGCTGATTGGGGTTTGATCGGCCCAGCCGGTCATCAGCACGGTGACAGGGCGGGCCAGCAGCAGCGGGGTAAAGAGCATCGCCCAGATTTTCATATCCTGATCGGCAAACAACCGGCTCATCAGATTGCGGTGCAGTTGCAGGCGAAACACCAATGCGGCAATGATCTGATGCAAAATCGTCAGCCAGATCGAGGCCAGCCCCCAGCCTTTGGCGCTGACCCCTAGCAAGGTGGCCTCATCGGGGCCGGGATGCAGCAGCGCGGCGGCTCCGAACCCCATGAACAGCAGGATGGCCAGATTTTGCGGCTGGCCCTCAAGCATTTGTTTCCAATCCGATTGCGCCTGAATGTCTGCAAGCTTTGCCATCTCTTACCCTTTATCTGATCACCGCGGTGATAACCTGCCCCCGACCCCCTTGCAAGGCAGCAGAGCAGAACCCATCTGAGATACAAGGCCCAATGCCAGAGCGCCGCACAGGCGGGCTTTGGCCGAAATGGGCGCTTATCGAAGGAGAACGAATATGAACATTGAAAAATTCACCGAACGCTCGCGCGGATTTATACAGGCGGCTCAGACCATTGCGATGCGCGAAAGCCACCAGCGGCTGTCGCCCGAGCATCTGTTAAAAGCGCTGATGGATGATGATCAGGGGCTGGCGGCCAATCTGATCAACGCTTCCGGCGCGGATGCCGCCCAAGTGGCGCAGGCGGTTGATCTGGCGGTCAGCAAGATCCCCACCGTCACCGGGGCTGGCGGGCAGATTTACATGGACACTCAGACCGGCAAGGTGCTAGCCGAGGCTGAAAAGCTGGCCGAAAAGGCCGGTGACAGCTTTGTGCCGGTTGAACGGATTCTGATGGCCCTGGTCATGGTTAAATCCAAGGCCAAAGAGGCGCTGCAATCTGGCGGCGTTTCCGCGCAAAAGCTGAATGAGGCGATCAACGACATCCGCAAGGGGCGCACCGCCGATACCGCCAGCGCCGAGGAAGGCTATGATGCGCTGAAAAAATACGCCCATGATCTGACCGAGGCCGCAGCGGCGGGCAAGATTGACCCGATCATCGGCCGTGACGAGGAAATTCGCCGCGCCATGCAGGTTCTGTCGCGCCGCACCAAGAACAATCCGGTGCTGATCGGTGAGCCGGGCGTTGGGAAAACCGCGATTGCCGAAGGTCTGGCCCTGCGCATCGTCAATGGCGATGTGCCTGAAAGCCTGCAAAACAAAAAACTGCTGTCTTTGGATATGGGGGCACTGATTGCCGGTGCCAAATATCGCGGCGAGTTCGAAGAGCGCCTGAAAGCGGTGTTGAGCGAAGTCACTCAGGCCGCCGGTGAAATCGTGCTGTTCATCGACGAAATGCACACCCTGATCGGGGCGGGCAAGGGCGATGGGGCGATGGATGCCTCGAACCTGCTGAAACCGGCCTTGGCCCGGGGCGAGCTACACTGCGTTGGCGCCACCACGCTGGATGAATACCGCAAGCATGTGGAAAAAGACGCGGCTTTGGCGCGGCGCTTCCAGCCGGTGCTGGTCGAAGAACCTACGGTTGAAGATACCATCTCAATCCTGCGCGGCATCAAGGAAAAATACGAGCTGCATCACGGGGTGCGCATTTCCGACAGCGCTCTGGTGGCGGCGTCGACGCTTTCGCATCGCTATATCACCGACCGGTTCCTGCCGGATAAGGCGATTGACCTGATGGACGAAGCGGCCTCGCGCTTGCGCATGGAAGTCGACAGCAAACCCGAAGAGCTGGACGCGCTGGACCGCGAGATCATGCAAAAGCAGATCGAGGCCGAGGCGCTGAAAAAAGAGGATGACACCGCCAGCAAGGACCGGCTGCAAAAGCTGGAGAAAGAGCTGAGCGATCTGATGGAGCGCTCGGCCGAGATGACCGCCAGCTGGCAGGCCGAACGCGACAAGCTGGCCAGTGCCCGTGACATCAAGGAAGAGTTGGACAATGCCCGCGCCGAGCTGGACATCGCCAAACGTCAGGGTGATCTGGCCCGCGCCGGCGAGATTTCCTATTCGATCATTCCCGGGCTTGAGGCCAAACTCAAAGAGGCCGAGACCGCTCAGGCCGATATGATGGTGCAGGAAGCGGTGCGGCCCGAGCAGATCGCTCAGGTGGTGGAACGCTGGACGGGCATCCCCACCAGCAAAATGCTCGAGGGCGAGCGCGACAAGCTGCTGAAGATGGAAGAAGAGATCGGCAAGCGGGTGATCGGCCAGCTGCCCGCGGTGACGGCGGTGGCCAATTCGGTGCGCCGGGCGCGGGCGGGGTTGAACGACCCGAACCGGCCTCTGGGTAGCTTCCTGTTCCTTGGCCCCACCGGGGTGGGCAAGACCGAGCTGACCAAATCTCTGGCCGAATATCTGTTTGATGACGAACACGCCATGGTTCGGGTCGATATGTCGGAATTCATGGAGAAACACTCGGTCGCACGTCTGATCGGGGCGCCTCCCGGTTATGTCGGCTATGATGAGGGCGGCGTGCTGACCGAAGCGGTGCGGCGCAAGCCCTATCAGGTGGTGCTGTTTGACGAGGTTGAAAAAGCGCACCCGGATGTCTTTAACGTGCTGTTGCAGGTGCTGGACGACGGGATGCTGACCGACGGGCAGGGGCGCACGGTTGATTTCAAACAGACTCTGATCATCCTGACCAGCAATCTGGGCTCACAATCCCTGTCGCAACTGCCCGAAGGGGCCGATACCAGCGAGGCCAAGGATCAGGTGATGGAGGCCGTGCGCGGCCATTTCCGGCCCGAATTCCTGAACCGTCTGGACGAGATCATCATTTTTGACCGTCTGGGCCGCGACGATATGAGCGGCATTGTCGAAATCCAGCTGGGCCTGTTGGCCAAACGTCTGCAAGGGCGCAAGATCGGCCTTGAGCTGGACGACGCCGCCAAGACCTGGCTGGGCGACAAGGGCTATGATCCGGTCTATGGTGCCCGTCCGCTGAAACGGGTGATCCAGCAATATCTGCAAAACCCGCTAGCGGAAAAGCTGCTGTCGGGGCAGATATTGGATGGCTCGGTCATTCATGTCAGCGCCGATGCGGATGGCTTGCAGATTCGCTAAAACGGCACAGGTCTGGCGATCCGGCGGTGTCAGTCACTGCCGGTTCAGCCCCCCGGTCGCAGGTGTCCCCAATTCTGCACCGGGGTCAGCCCGCCAAAACCGGATCCGGCGCTGCACTGCGCCGCATCCCCCCTTGATCAAGGCGACCATGATCGCCCTTCCATCAGGCAGCACCCCCCGGTTCGCGTGTGAATTGCCGAAGCCAAACTGATCAGGCAAGCGGTCGGTCATGTCTCCAACCATGGCCCCCCAAAAAAATATGTGGGCCGCTCCAGCATTTTCATTTCAAACCGTCCCTCGCCGGGGTAGGCTGGCCCAATGTCTGATCCCCGATTCATCCATTTGCGCCTGCACAGCCAGTATTCTCTGCTGGAAGGCGCGGTGCCGGTCAAAAAGCTGCCCGGCATGTGCGCCGCCCACAACATGCCCGCCGTGGCCGTGACCGACAGCAACAACATGTTCGCAGCACTGGAGTTTTCCGTCACCGCGCTGGATAATGGCGTGCAGCCGATTGTCGGCTGTCAGGTGGATATCGCCTATGATACGCCCGAGCCCGGCGCACAACCCCGCCCCCCCGCGGCCATGGTGTTTCTGGCGCAAAACGAGACCGGCTATCAGAACCTGATGAAGCTGAACTCTTGCCTCTATCTGGACAAGGCCGGGCAGCTCCCGCAGGTGACGCTTCCGGAGCTGGGCCAGTATGCGGATGGCCTGATCTGCCTGACCGGCGGGGCCGAAGGGCCGGTGGGGCAGCATTTGCAGGCCGGCCATTTCGATCAGGCGCAGGAATTGCTGACCTATCTGGCGGGGCTTTACCCGGATCGGCTCTATGTCGAACTTCAGCGCCACCCCGGCGAGGGCGGCCAATGCACTGCCGCCGAACAGGCCACCGAACAAGGGCTGGTCGAGCTGGCCTATGCGCTGGACCTGCCGCTGGTCGCCACCAATGATGTCTATTTCCCCAAGGCTGACCTCTACGAAGCCCATGACGCGCTGCTGTGCATCGCCGAGGGTGCTTATGTCGATCAGCAGGAAGAGCGCCGCCATGTCACGGCGCAGCATTACTTCAAATCTCAGGAAGAAATGATCGCCCTGTTCGCCGATCTGCCCGAAGCGGTGGCCAACACCGTCGAGATCGCCAAACGCTGCGCCTTTGCCAGTTACCGCCGCGCGCCGATCCTGCCCAAATTCGCCGATGACGAGGTCGAAGAGCTGCGCCGTCAGGCCCGCGAGGGGCTCAAGGCCCGGCTTGAGGTCATCCCCCATGCCGCCCCGGTAGAAGACTATGAAAAACGGCTGGAATTTGAGCTGGGCATCATCGAAAGCATGGGCTTTCCCGGCTATTTCCTGATCGTTGCCGATTTCATCAAATACGCCAAGGATCACGACATTCCGGTCGGTCCCGGGCGGGGCTCGGGGGCGGGGTCTTTGGTGGCCTATGCGCTGCGCATCACCGATCTGGACCCGCTGCGTTACGCGCTGCTGTTCGAACGGTTCCTGAACCCCGAGCGGGTTTCGATGCCGGATTTCGATATTGATTTCTGCATGGACCGCCGCGAAGAGGTGATCCACTATGTTCAGAAAAAATATGGCCGCGACCGAGTGGGGCAGATCATCACCTTTGGCGCGCTGCTGTCCAAGGCCGCCGTGCGCGATATTGGCCGGGTGTTGCAGATGCCTTACGGGCAGGTTGACCGGCTGTCCAAGCTGATCCCGGTTGAAGGGGTCAAGCCGGTCTCGATCGAAAAAGCGCTGGCCGATGAACCCCGCCTGCGCGAAGCCGCAGATGCCGAAGAGGTGGTGAAACGGCTGCTGAATTACGGCCAGCAGCTCGAGGGGCTGTTGCGCAATGCCTCGACCCACGCCGCCGGGGTGGTGATCGGGGATCGCCCGATTGACGAGCTGGTGCCGCTTTATCAGGATCCGCGCTCGGACATGCCCGCCACCCAGTTCAACATGAAGTGGGTCGAACAGGCCGGGCTGGTCAAATTCGACTTTCTGGGCCTGAAAACCCTGACTGTCATTCAAAACGCGGTCGATCTGTTGAAACAGCGCGGGGTGGAGCTGGATATCGGCCAGATCCCACTGGATGACAAGAAAACCTACGACCTCTATGCCAGCGCCAAAACCGTGGCGGTGTTTCAGGTGGAATCCAGCGGCATGATGGATGCGCTCAAGCGGATGAAACCCACCTGCATTGAGGACATCGTGGCGCTGGTGGCGCTGTATCGCCCCGGCCCGATGGAAAACATCCCCACCTATTGCGAGGTCAAGAATGGCCACAAGAAACGCAAATCGGTGCATCCGCTGATTGATCACCTGCTGGAGGAAACCCAGGGCATCATTGTTTATCAGGAACAGGTGATGCAGATTGCTCAGGTGATGGCGGGATATTCGCTGGGCGGGGCGGATTTGCTGCGCCGGGCGATGGGGAAAAAGATCGCCGCCGAGATGGCCAAGGAGCGCCCCAAATTCGAACAAGGCGCCATGGCCAATGGGGTCGATAAAAAGAAAGCCAGCGAAGTCTTTGATTTGCTGGAAAAATTCGCCAATTATGGCTTTAACAAATCCCACGCGGCGGCCTATGCGGTGGTGTCCTATCAGACGGGTTACCTCAAGGCCAACTACCCGGTCGAGTTCATGGCCGGGGTGATGAATTGCGACATCCATCTGACGGATAAGCTGGGGATTTACACTCAGGAAATCACCAAAGGGCTGGGGCTGGAAATCGTGCTGCCTTCGGTCAACACCTCGGATGCGCTGTTCAGCGTGGCCGACGGCAAGGTGGTTTACGGGCTGGGTGGCTTGAAAAATGTCGGGGTCGAGGCCATGCGCCTGATCGAAACCGCCCGCGATGGTCAGCCCTTTACCTCGCTGTTTGATTTCGCCCGCCGGGTGGATATGAAACGCATCGGCAAGCGCCCGCTGGAAATGCTGGCCCGTGCCGGCGCCTTTGACGTTCTGGATCGCAACCGCGCCCGGGTGTTCGCCGCGATTGAGGCGCTCAGCGCTTATTCGGCGGCCATTCACGAACAACGCGCCTCGGATCAGGTTTCGCTGTTCGGAGAATCCGGCGACGATCTGCCCGAACCCCGCTTGCCCGCCATCAACGACTGGAAGCCCAGCGAAAGGCTGCTGGAGGAACATAAGGCGGTCGGCTTCTACCTGTCCGGCCATCCGCTGGATGACTATATGGGTCCGCTGAAACGACAGGGGGTGATCAGCCTCAGCGCGCTGGAACAAAAGGTGCAGAACGGCCCCTGCATTGCCAAGCTCTGCGGCTCGATTGCCAGCCGGCAGGAACGCAAATCGGCGCGGGGCAATCGCTTTGCCTTTGTGCAGCTTTCCGACCCGACCGGGCATTACGAGGTCACGATGTTCTCGGACACTCTGGAAGAGGCCCGCGATCTGTTGGAATCCGGCAATAATGTGGTGCTGAATGTCGAGGCCACATCCGAGGGCGAGCAGCTGAAACTGCTGGCCCGCGCGGTGCAGCCGGTCGATGAGGTCGCAGAGGCGGCCGGGTCGATGGGGCTGAAAATCTCGATCGAGGATCAGCAGGCGGTGGCCTCTGTGGCCTCGGTTCTGGAGCAGGCCATGGCCGAGGGCCGTTCCCGCCGCGGTGGGCCGGTGGTTTTCTGCCTGAGCGCCGCCGGTTTGCCGGGAGAGGTTGAAGTCAAGCTGGCAAAGCAGTATCCGCTGACCCCAGAGACCAAAAGCACCCTCAAACATCTGGCGGGTGTTGTGACAGTAGAGGAATACTAGGGATGCGATTAGGGATTATACCGGCGCTACTGATGTTAACCGGATGTTTGGGCCAGGCGGACCTGCCGAAGCTGGCCGATGTTGATCTGGCGGCGGATGCGCCGAGCGCCGGTCTGGTGGCGCCGGCCGCTGAGATCGAGGAAACTCAAGAGGCCCAAGACCCCAAGAAAAGCCGCAGCTTTTTCGGGCTGTTTGGTGGGGGCTCGGATGCGGTTGAGACCGTCGCGCCCGGCCAGCCGCTGGAATTTGGCCAGATTGCTTCGGCCTGCGGGCTGCGCGGGGCAAAGCTGGGCAAAGAGGTGGACCGATTCAAATCCTATCGCCTTTATGAAAGCCCGGGGTCGGAAAACGGGATGCGCACCTATTCCCTGACCGGGATGAAAGACGGTTGCGCCCGCCAGTTCAAGGCGGCGATGGCCATGCTGGGCAGCCCGACCATGCATGAGCAGATGCGCTATGACAGCTCGAATGATTCCTTAAGCGTCAGTGATACCGATAAAGCCTATGAGCGGATTAAAGCCCGCATTTGTCCCGGCACCCGCGGCAAGCCTTGCCCGGATAAGCGCACCCCCAAGCTGGAAAAAACGGCAGCTTATGTCACGGCCTATCCCAGCTTTGGCAGCAACAGCCACTGGTTCGAGATCTTGCTGCACAAGGGCAGGGTCGCCGCCAGCTCTACCCGGGCGCGTTAAGGCCAGCCGCCACCTGCTTTCAGCCGTGCCAAATGCAGCCCTGTGGGCGCAAAACCAATCACCGGCCAGATATAGGGAGGGGAGCGAGGAGTGGGGTATGTGGTATACCCGACCGGCGATCAGTCTTTCTGCTGGTGCAGCCATCTTTATATCTATAGGGAGAGTTTTGCAACGGGAATATGCCTATGGGTTGCATTAATCGGCACCCTCCACAAAATGCCTCTGCATAATGCCTTACATGCAGCCGGTTTCGAAACTCTGGCTAGTGGGTCTGATTAGCGCTCAATCTCGGCATAAATCCGGTTTCGCCTGCAAAACCCGCTGCGATCACGCCGGGTGCATCCGGCAGCCCGGTCATTATCTGGTTGCAGCCATATTGCGGCGTGTTGTCTAAAAAGTCGGGCTCGCCCGGTTCAATAAACCGCACCGGGGAATTGTCGTATTGATAAATGTCCCCATCGGCATTTTCAGTCTCGCGCCCCTGAAAAAACAACCGGAATCGCTCGCTGATATACTGGTTGCCGGTGGTGCGGATGATACTGCCATCATCGGTGGTGATGGCGATCTCAAATTCGGTGACCAGCAGCGGTTCGCCGTCAATCTTGACCTTGGTGCCGATCAGCCGGTCATGGCCGCGGATATGCTCAATCCCTGTCTTACGGCCATTTTCATAATTTGCCTGCGAAAAATCGAACGTATCATGCCCACTGGCCAGTAATTCGCTTAAGGAATTGGGGTCTGGGTCGGGCGTGATCAGGCGGGTGCTGTTGTTGCTTTGCAAACTGTAACTGTCCAGCCAGCGAAATTCACTGTCCATATGCTGCACCGCATTGGGGCCGTGCCGCCCGACTGAAACCAGCCAGATGTCACCTTCCGGGGCGTTGTTGCACGTCCAGTGGTGGATGACTTCGCAGCTTTTGCTTTGCACGGTCAGAAAAGCGGTGCATCCTTTGGGCGGGGTGAACAGATCGGCTTGTGCCGGCCCCAAAGTGCCCGCCAGTCCCAATACCGCGATGATCAGCCGCAGAGGATATCCGGTTCGCATGTTCAACTCCTTTTCCTGATTGTCCGACCGCCCTCAGCCGGTGATCCACAGCCCTAGCAAAGCCGCACTGCCCACCAGCAGCCGCCACCAGCCAAACAGAGCATAGCCGTTTTTGCTGACATAGCCCAGCAATCCCTTGACCACCAAGGCCGCCACCACAAACGCCACCACAAAACCAACCGCGATTTCATTGAGCGCCCCGGCATCCAGCACATCGCGGTTTTTATAAAGGTCATAGGCAAAGGCACCGGTCATGGTGGGCATCGACAAAAAGAATGAAAACTCAGCCGCAGCGCGCTTATCCACCCCCATCAGCAGCGCTCCGACAATGGTGGCACCAGAGCGCGACACGCCGGGGACCATCGCCAGACATTGGGCAAAGCCAATCGCCAAAGAGGTGCCCAGCGGGATATGGGTGGCGTCGTGATAACGCGGGCGCAGCGCCAGCCGGTCGACCCACAGCAACACGATCCCGCCTAAAATCAGCATGATCGCGATCAGCATCGGGGTTTCAAACAGCACGGTTTTGATGAACCCATGCGCCAGCACCCCGATCACCACCGCCGGAGCAAAGGCGATCAGCACCGACAGGATGAAGCGGCGCGATTGCGGATCATGCGGGGCGGTTTTGAACACCAACCACAGCTTGCTGGCATAGATCGTCAGGATCGCCAGCACCGAGCCCAGCTGGATCACCACTTCGAAGGTCTTGCCCGCAGATTGAAAGCCCAGAAAATGCCCGGCCAGCAGCAAATGCCCGGTTGAGGACACCGGGATGAATTCGGTGAGCCCTTCGAGTGCGCCCAAAAACAAAGCCACCAGGGTCGTGCTGTCGGTCATGCGATGTCCTTACAGAATTGGCGTTGCTTTGCTGTAACGCTTTGGGGGGGGCTTGGGTAGAAGAAAAGTGGCCGATCTACAGAAAACGCTGGGCAAGGGGGTGGGGCGTTCTGTCCGTTATGCGCCCTCTGTTTGGGGTGGGATACAGGATAAACATTTTTTTGCTCTGGAAGGCAAAAAATATCAAAACGGCGATTGACACCGCCGTGCTGTCGCTATAGTTCGCATCCCACGACACCTGCCCAGGTGGCGGAACTGGTAGACGCGCTAGCTTCAGGTGCTAGTGTCCGTATGGACGTGGAGGTTCGAGTCCTCTCCTGGGCACCAAATTTTCCCAAGATCATACTCTGTTCTTCCATTGTTTTACCTTTGGCCTCCTTTTGTGCCGGCTTTGGAAGGCCACAGGAAGTCTGTGACCCATTCACTGACGTTGCCATGGCAACATAGATCAAGACAGAATTCGGAGGGCAGGCTCACATTGCGCGGCGCGTGAACGGTGAGGTTGTATGCAAAGCAAAAACCTTTCCAATCCAGTGTGAGGCTCAGATGCTTTGGTCATGCAAAGGACGACTTCGCGCGAGATCGCGTCCGTTTCAGCGGCTTCTGGCGCATGGCGAAGCTGCAGAGATCGAACTGTCCAAGCACATCCCCCAGCGCCACCGCAAGGAAATCCAAGGGCAGTGCAACCCCACCGTTCCCAAAAGGGCCGGCTTTTGCTAAGATACCGTCGTCAAAATCCACCTTGTGAGGCACAATCCCAATGAAATTCCTGTTCGTCCTGATCCTGTCCCTGCTGCCCGGTTTGGCTTTTGCACAGGGGTTTCCCGCGACACATAACGTGGTCGGCGTGGCTGCCGATGATGTGCTGAACATTCGCCCGACACCGGGAACAAGTGGCGCTCCGATTGGCGCTCTGGCCCCGGACGCGGTGGGGGTTGAGGTCATTCGCGTGACCCCCGATGGCCGCTGGGGGCTGGTCAATGTGCCGGGGGGCTCTGGTTGGGTCTCAATGCGTTTCATGACACGTGACGGGCAGCATCAGGGCTTCCCGGCGCCTGCCAGCTGTTCGGGAACCGAGCCATTCTGGTCGCTGACCCTGGAGCGCAGTGGCACTGTCACCTTTACGCCAATGGACGGCGTGCCAACGGTGTTTACCACGCAAAAGCGTTTGACGGCCATCGGCATGTTGGGCCGTTACGGTCTGGTCGCCCGTAGCGCACAGGGGGCGCTGCATGCCACCATTTCCCAAAGTGCCTGCAATGATGGGATGTCCGAGATGGAATATGGGCTGACAGTCGATGCGATCATTCGCGATGCGGATGGCTATCATCTGTGGTCCGGCTGTTGTGCGCTGACGCGATAGGGCGCGGTCTTCAACGGGCTATGGCGGGGTGATCCTGGCGTATCCCCGCCCTGCACCGGGGCATCCCCGGCCCCACCTTCATCCAGACGTGGGCTGCATGTTTGATCGGGCTTTGCCCTAGATTGAGACTTCGGTCCAGAAGCCGCCGCTCATGCGCAGATTGTCGGGATGATCGCGGAACATCTCCGCCAGACGGCGGGTGAAATCGTCAAACCACACCGCAATAAAATCATCCAGCGTGTCCGTCGGTGCCGGCGACACCAGCTCGATCAGATCAACCCTGATCCGGCCATCC
>PDWJ01000289.1_pt1 | contig 94263 bp, 86 predicted proteins | sample 1430881 | NCBI WGS metagenome assembly PDWJ01 (sample SAMN01162460, study PRJNA174530) | Oral metagenome, whole genome shotgun sequencing project. | biome: Marine environment; feature: Marine mammal; material: Swab sample of the gingival sulcus; isolation source: swab sample of gingival sulcus...
AGAGTTCTTCTGAAACACTTCTTTGTAATAAGTTGATGCGCCTTCAGTGACCAGTTCAAGACAAGGCGCCGGATACACCACTGTATTCTCCAGATGATCTGCGCATGATCTTGATGATTCAAGAGAAAGCGCCACATTGTCAGGAACGGCAACGAAGCAGGTAACAACCGGGACTTCCGGATAACCTGCTTCAGAGTACATGCGAACTCCTGGTGTTCCGGAATACCTGGAATACTCAACTGATTCATGGAGAATCTCCTGAGAATCAAGACCTCTCAACTCTACATCAAAGAGAATGTTATCCTAAGTTGTTTCACCGTGCCTGATCACAGGTTCTGAACCGTCTGAAGCTCCTGCGTTGAACTCAATCCAGCTGCCCGAAGCCGTGAACGCAGAAAGCAGTAGCACAGATATTCTCATAATGTACCTCATTGTATCCCCCCCTATAAGATTGAGATTACTCAAACACTCCTCAAACAGGGCTGTTTCTGATAGTAACCGCCATGTCTCCGGGAAACACAAATCAGTGATGAGGATTAAACACATGATTTGCTGGCACCTCACGAGATGCAGGTAAGAAAGCGCTGATGTAATACTGGCTCAGCTGCCCTTGAATGCTATATAGCAGTTTCCATCCTTTTTCTCCAGAATCTTTGTCTTCATGCCCTCCCGTTTCATCACTGTAACCACTGAACTGTCTCCAAGAATAGCATTAATAGTTTTCTCAATCATTGTGGGAAATGGACAGAAGGTATCACCAGGGGTCATCTTAGCCTTGCCGACACCAATGGGGCAGAACCGGCAGCTGGCTGAACCTATTCGAACTGCAGGGTTGCCATCGTTGTTATTTAACACATCCACATCACCTGCCAGCTGAAAAACCATGTTGATGAACTCAACAGCAGGTTTCAGCTTCTCGGTGAGACTGGTTCGGGAAGCAGCTTCATTCACTGCAATGGAGTATTCAGGCATAGTTTCAAAGTAAGGAATTACAAAAGTCTCCATCGAATGGGCCAGAAGACGATTCAAAAAGGCCTGATTAAACATGCCCTGCTGGCTGGCAAGAGATCCCAGCAGAGAAGCGATCATAAGATGCCACTGGGAGAGTTCCCTGTTCTGTATCAGCTCTCTCATCTCCATATGATTTTCGGACATACTTCTTCCCTCCGGTATTCCTTTCCATTATGTGCTTATGAATTCAGCAATATCAGGTTGAATATTTACTATTACTCATCAAGTAATATTGTCTTAAGTGTTATTCTTTGAATCAGTTGTCTCCCATGGAATTATCATATTCAATCTCAAACCTCAGTTTGTGTTTTGCTTCTTCCTGAGCAAGAGCGATAAACAGATCTCTTACATCTCCTTCAGAGGCCATTCCAGCCAGTCTGGTGTAGAGTTTATATGCAGCTTTTTCCTTCTTCATTGCCACAACAAGCGCATCCTCAAAGGTATCAATTGCGTCCGTGCTCACATCAGCTGTGTAGTCGGAAATCTTCAGATCAAGAACTTCCTTTTCTGAAGGTTTAAAGGTCATGCCGTTCTTCGCAGCCTGAAGCTTCGACTTGTGAGCCTCTTCCTCATCTGCAAACTCAAGAAAAACCTTCTGCAAATGTGAATGGCGAGCCTTTTCAGCAAGCTCTGTGTAGAATCTTACTGCATTTTCCTCTTCTTTGATGGCATAATCAAGAATCTCGTCTACTGACTTCAAGTTCTTCATAGCTTCTCCCGGTCCAGACACACCTGCTTTGCCGGCGGTAATAATGCTTTAAAAAAGGAGGCGGGTCACCCCGCCTCCCTCGCTAATGAATCTGGTTCTACTGAGACTGGCCCAGAATTATGAACTCGATTCGTCTGTTCTGTGCCTTGTTGGCTGAACTGGTGTTGGGAACAACAGGCTGTTCCTCACCATAGCCGACGATGCTCAGAGACCTGGCAGACACGCCCTTGTTCACCAGATAGTCTCTTACAGAAGCAGCTCTGCGCTCACTGAGACCCTGGTTGTAGCTGGCACTTCCATCGCTGTCAGTGTGACCGGCGATACGCACATCAACACCCTGGTTGGCGATAAGGGTAGCGGCAACATTATCAAGAATGCCGAAGCTCTCAGGCTTGATGTTGGCACTTCCTGAATCAAAGTAGATGTTGTTGAAGCTGAGAACCTGGCCCTCGACCAGTTCAGGACGCATCTCAACATCAAAGATAGTGGTCTGCTCAGGAGTCATCACCTTAACCTTGATAACATCAAGATAACCTTCAGCAGTAACCTTAATCGTCCAGTTACCCTCAGGGACACTGATTGAGTAAACACCGTTGCGGTCTGTTGTTGTTGTGTTCTCAATACCGGCAGGAAGGCCTTCGACTGTCACAGTTGCGCCGGAGATGATCTCGTTGGTTTCACCATCGGTAACAGTACCTGTAAGAACTCCGTTATCAGGAATCGGAGTCATTGCTATATCAAAGGCATGGTCTTCACCGGCAACAATAACAACAGTCTCTGAGAAGGGCAGATAGCCCTCTAAAGCTGCTTCCACAGGAACGGAGCCGGCAAGGATCTCAGCACTGTAGAAACCGTTTTCTGCCATGACAGGCATCACTGAAGATGCAGGGAAGGAAATCTCTGCAGCCAGAGTTTCGCCAGTTTCAATATCGGTTACCATACCGCTGAGGGTTCCGTGGGTCGGATCCTGAAGAAGAACAGAAGAGAAGATGAGGTTCATACCAAAACCGTACTCTGCAGGATAACCGCCGGGGAACGGCGCTCTTGCAATACGCTCTTCCTCAGTAACGGTTCCGGTGGCCTGATAGATACCGTGACCAAGGTCTCCCCACTCAGGATCGAAATCGGTAAGAGCCATGGAACCGGTAACATCAAGGGCAATGCCGTAGGGAGAAGTAAATCTGAATCCGCCGCCAAGCAAAGCAAGGTCGTCGTATCTCTCGCCGTCACCGGCTTCCTCTTCCCTGTCAAGGAACCTGCTGTACTCAAGCTCTGCGAAAGGTGTAATTGAGCCACCCTGGTATTCTATGCCGCCGGCAACCTTGATTACATTGTCATCGATAGTGACCTCGACTTCTTCGGAATCAAGAATAGTGCCGGTGGCCATGTCGCGCCTTACATCGGTGTATGATATCTCCTGAGAGAACCGGTGAAAACCTGTGTTCAAGTGAACGCCAAGGCCAAAATCCGAATTGTAGGACATGAGAAGGTCACCGCCGAAGTGTAACTTTCCGGAGTTAAGCATGCTTCTGCGCATCTCAAACATCGGATCGTCCATCCACCAGATGCCATCGGTGCCCTCATCCTTGACAGTGACATAATCATTATCACCGCTGGAGACAGAAAATCCCGCACTGGGCATGAAACCCATCCAGAACTGGCCGTCATTTGCAGGATTGAAGGAAAGCTTAAGGGAAAGCATGGCTTCATTCAGAGCGTCATCGCTTTCCCAGTCACCTGTTCCGCCGTCTCTCTCTTCATTGCTCAGGTCTCTCTTGTAACCGTTCCAAAAATAGGATACACGACCGGCAATTTCAGCCATCTGATTTATGCCGTAGCCGAAGGCAAAGTAACCGGTGCCATCGTACTCGGAATCTTCAACCTCGAAACTGCCGGACTGGGGAAGCCAGGCATTTCTTGTGTCTTTGCTTATGCCCAGATGAGTGAAGAGACCCAGAGAATACTGGTTGGTTTCAAGGGGCTGAGCATCAACAACTCTGTTAAGCCCTCTAAGCCCGTAAAAGGACGGCAGGGCCATAGCTGTGCTTGCCGCCATGAGCAGAATAGCAAGACTGATAATTTTTTTCATTATCCCTCCAGTTGAATACGAATCTGTCTACATCAGCGAAACAGACCGATTGTTTCTTACTCACTCTGTAAAATACAGAGTATTCCCTTTAACAATTCTATGTAAGATACATTTCCTGATGAAGCAAGTCAATCGTGCAATCCGTGATTCAAAGAACCAACCTCTGCTTAATGCAAAGACGATTCAGCAGAACAGCAGAAGTAAGCCTTGCATTCATCTTCATGTTCATGCCTGGTTACATCTTCCTTAAGTTGCATCATGTTAATTAGTTATAAATACGGTGCAACCGCTTAATGAGACACTAACGGCATGCACAGGGTTACTTTTCTTATCTGCAATTGAAACAGTTTTTTTACAAAATACAGCACATCTTCTGATTCTTGTGAATGTGTTTTCAGTAATTTTGTTCAGGGATTAACAATGCTGCTTCAGACATCTTCGGGCTCTTATTAGTTATTTAATTCTTTGCCAGGCAACACTATAGTTCTACTGCCCTGTTTATCCGGTGTGATACGGCAATACCCCGCCTGTGGTTTGTCAGGCGGGGTTTTCAACAGCAGTATACTATGTAGAGTATTTATCCCTTATCGCTTTGGGTACAGGCTGTTTCCTGTCCCAGGCCATAGGAATTCGCCCCTCCTCCATGTGAAGAATATTTCTGCCGTCCCTGTGTCCCATCTCAAAAGCCTTCAGGTTCATATCCAGGAACGCAGGAGGTACTGCCAGCTTTATAGCGTCAGTCCAGGTATCCAGCTTGAAATAACCGCTCAAGGCGCCGAACATGCCTATCGCTATCAGGTTTGCTGCTATCTTGCTGTCGAAAGCCTCAATGCATTTGCTCGTGAAGGGATACTCGTAAACCTTCCCTTCAGGGAGCTGATCAACATAGGTTGAATCAACAATGCAGAATCCGGTCTCTTTCAGCTTGGGACTGAATTTGTCGGCACTTTCCTGATTCATAGCAAGCAGAATGTCCAGCTTCCTGCAGTTGGGGAAGAGTATCGGCTTATCGGATATGATCACATCAGTGCGGCTGGCACCGCCTCTTGCTTCCGGACCGTAGCTCTGCGTCAGGCACACTTCGCTGCCGTTGATTATGGCTGCCTGGCTGAGTATTCTTCCTGCAAGCCCAAGGCCCTGACCACCTGCTCCTGCCAGCCTGATCTCGGCGTATTTCACTTCTTCACCTCCGGTTTCACCCTGTCAAGAAGTTTACTGTAACGCTCCATGTAGCCCATTTCGCTCTTATCTGCAAAGATGCCTCTGACTATCTTGCCTTCAAGCTTGTCAGCGGGAAGCTTTGAGGCCTGTGCTTTGTTGATGGTGGTATCCCTGAGAAGCTCCATCATTTTCACAGCATCACCCTGCCTGTTGGCTCTGCCGTAGTTGGTAGGGCAGGGAGAAACCACTTCGACAACCCTGAAGCCTGCGCCGTCAAGGCCCTTCTGAAGGATTCCGTCCAGCTCCATTACATGGTATACCGATCCTCGTGCCACGAAATTGGCTCCTGCGGCTTCAGCCAGTTTGCACACATCGAAATTCGGTTCGATCATTCCGTACGGCGTTGTTGAAGTACGGGAGCCCTGAGGTGTGGTTGGAGAAAACTGACCACCTGTCATTCCGTAGTTGTTGTTGTTAACAATGACAGCTGTAATGTCCATGTTCCTTCTGGCAGCGTGAATGATGTGGTTTCCGCCGATGGCAAGAGCATCACCGTCGCCCATGACAGCAAGAACCTTCAGGTTTTCGTTGGCCATTTTCGCCCCTGTACCGAAGGCAAGAGCTCTGCCGTGGGTTGTATGAAGGGTATTGAAGTCGACATAAACCGGCATTCTGCTGGTGCATCCGATACCGGAGACCATGAGAACATCGTCAAGTTCCCAGCCAAGTTTGTCGACAGCCCTTATTATGGAACCCATGACTATGCCGATACCGCACCCTGGACACCATACATGGGGGAATTTCTTCTTGGATCTGAGATATCTGTAGGAGTATGGAAGTCTTGCAGGCATCACATCACCTCCAATACTGCCTGAACAATCTGCTCAGGAGTTATCTCATAGCCGTCATACCTGTGAAGAGGGACCACTCTGACATTATCCGAGGTGAGTCGTTCCACCTCGTGGACCATCTGCCCCTGATTCAGCTCGGGAACCAGGATAACATCCTTGTTGTCCAGTTTTTCCTTCACAGTTCTGTCAGGGAAGGGCCAGAGAGTGACAGGTCTGAAGATCCCTACCTTTTTTCTCTTTTTAGCAAGAATGTTATGAGCAGCCAGTGCGCTTCTGTACACTGAACCGTAACAGAAAACTACCACACGGCTGTCTTCCACATCATGAAGCATGTTATCCTCAAGGATATCGAGACGCCTGGTTATCTTATGCTTCAGTCTGTTCATCTTTGTAATGACCTCGTCGACCTTCCTTGTAGGAAAGCCGTGAACATCATGGGTAAGCCCTGTAACATGGAATCTGTAGCCGCTTCCGAACCTGGCCATAGGAGAGACTCCAGTTGCAGAAGTGTGATAATGCTCATACCACTCTATGGGCACATCCGGTTCAGAGAGGGGTGTTACGCTGATTTCACCTTTAGCAGGAAAGCTGAGTTTCTCTCTCATGTGGCCTATAACCTCATCAGGCATGAGTATTACAGGTGTTCTGAAGGATTCTGAAAGGTTGAATGCCCTTATGGTAAGCTTGAAACATTCTTCCACATCCGAAGGCGCAAGAACGATTGCTGGATGGTCTCCGTGTGTTCCCCATCTGGCCTGCATCACATCACCTTGAGAAACCTGTGTAGGAAGACCTGTGGAGGGCCCGCCACGCATGACATTCACAAGCACAAGAGGAACCTCGGTCATGCAGGCATAACCAAGACCTTCCTGCATCAGACTGAAACCGGGGCCGCTGGTGGCAGTCATTGACCTGCCGCCGGCAAGGCTTCCGCCGATAATGGCACTGATACTGGCTATCTCATCCTCCATCTGAATCCACCTCTTGCCGATAAGAGGCATCTCCCTTGAAAGAATTTCAGCAACTTCCGTTGACGGAGTAATCGGATAACCGGCGAAAAAATCAATTCCGGCTGCAAGTGCGCCGAGGGCTACAGCTTCGTTGCCCTGAACAAGTCGGGTCTCACCCCAGGGAACTCCGCTCATTTCTCACCACCATTCTTTCTGCTGTTCTTCAGTTCCTCACCGCTTACAAAAACAGCGAACTCAGGGCACCTCCTGGCGCAGAGAGCACATTCGATACACTTCTCGGGGTGTGCTACACGAGCCTTCTGGTCTTTGCCCATAGCGAGCACTTGCTTGGGACAGAAAGCAATGCATATGCCGCATCCCTTACACCAGTCGGGAAAGATGTGGACCGCAGGCTTTCTCTTCACCTCACTTGGTTCTACCTTTGTCTGTCCCTTGGCGGGCTTCTCAGACATTGAACAGTACCTCCAGATGATGCGTGGAAAGGCAAGACCCGAACAGGTCCTGCCTTCCTGCGCGATTTCCGCTCACAGCGGACTTTGCTACTTGGTAAAGGGCTTGAGAACTTCTGCGAGATCCGGCTTGCCGATCTCCTGAAGGTCGTATGTAACCTTTACCGTAGGTTTGTCTATCTTGACGACTCTTGTCAGGTCAATGGGAGTACCGATAACAACAACATCGCAGTCGATGGCGTTGATGGTCTCCTCAAGGTCTTTCATCTGCGCGTCACCGTAACCCATTGCCGGAAGAATGGCTGTTTCTTCCTGGCCGGAGTAATACTTCTCAAAGGTTTCCCTGATGGTCCTTACAGCGAAAGGAACTGGATTGGCAAATTCGGCAGCGCCGTACTTCTCAGCTGCTACATAGCCTGCACCGTACTCCATCTCACCGTGTGTAAGAGTCGGACCGTCCTCAACTACGAGAACCTTCTTGCCTCTGACGAGTTCAGGCTTATCAACGCTTACCGGGCTGGCTCCGTCTATGATCTTTGCGCTGGAGTTAACCTTGCGGATGTTCTTCCTTACCTCTTCAACATCTTCAGGATATGCGCTGTCGATTTTGTTGATAACAACAACATCTGCGATTCTGGTGTTGATCTGGCCGGGATAGTAGCTGATTTCGTGGCCGGGCCTGTGGGGGTCGGCAACGGTTATCGTAAGGTCAGGGGCATAGAAGGAAGTATCGTTGTTGCCACCATCCCAGAGGATTATGTCAGCCTCTTTCTCAGCTTCACGAAGAATGGCTTCGTAGTCTACGCCTGCGTAGATAACATTGCCCCGGGCAATGTGTGGCTCGTACTCTTCCATCTCCTCAATGGTGCACTCATGCTTCTTCAGATCATCAATCTCAGCAAATCTCTGAACACGCTGCTTCACAAGGTCGCCATATGGCATCGGGTGGCGAATGGCAACTACCTTTTTGCCGGCCTTTGTGAGTTCTTCAACAACTCTTCTGGTGGTCTGGCTCTTGCCGCAGCCTGTACGAACAGCGGTGATGGCGATGAGGGGCTTTGTACTCTTAACCATTGTACGCTGTGCGCCGATCATTGTAAAGTCAGCACCGGCAGCGTTTACACGGCTTGCAAGCGCCATTACTGTGCTGTCGGGAAGATCGCTGTAGGACATGACGCAAAGCTCAATGTTCTTGTCACGGATGATGTTCTCAAGCTCGCTCTCATCAAGAATGGGAATGCCCTGTGGGTAAAATTCGCCTGCCAGTTCCGCAGGGTACTTCCTGCCGTCGATGTCAGGGATCTGTGTGGCTGTGAACGCAACAACCTCAAAGCTGTTATCGGTACGATAGAGCGTATTGAAATTGTGAAAATCCCGTCCGGCAGCGCCCAGAATAAGTGTTCTCGTTCTGCTCATTGCAGTGGTCCTTTCCGCAAGTTAAAACTCTGCTTGCGGAAGAGCAACAGCGAACCGTCAGGTTCGGCCTCTTCCACTGTTAGTGTGGATACCAGCTCTTCCGGCTGGTTGGGGTCAAATCTCGCAGTTTTCATGTGAATTGTCAATGCCGGTACAGCATATAAATCTGCATGAATCAACAGGCTTCGGCACCACTTTCAAAGACAATTCCTGTACCGAGCCCTGCAAGGGCTCCTGTTATCAGCCTTACAGCATTGGTACTCTCATAGAATCCTGCAAACTGCAGTAATCCGTCCACCACAAGGGGGGAAATGACAAGCAGCCCGGCAACCAGTCTGCCGGGAAGTTTCCTGAAAAGCATAAGAACTGAAGCGAAGAACAGGCCTGCCCAGAAAAAAGAACACCTGGCGCATAAACCCGGCGTCCACAGAAAAGACCGCTCTGGAAGTCTGTGACATGTAAGCTTGAGAAGGGGGGTGAGAAAGGGAGGATCAAGAAAGGCTCCAGCAGCAAAGAGACCTGAGAGAGCCATAAGGGAGATTGACGCGGTTTTTCTCATGTCAGCCGTCAGCCCAGGTGTTCTCGTTCCAGCTGAAATGCTCCCTTACAGTAGCCTCACCTGCGACTTCTTTTGCGGCAATAAGGCCCATTTCTATAGAGTGATCCATGTTGTTGTACCTGAACAGCCCCTGCCTTCCGCAGGTAACAGAACCCTCAACACCATCCAGAGCATCAAGCACCACAGAGGCAGATTCCCTGTAGCTCAAATCGTATACAGGATATGCATGCGACACTCTGGAGAGGTCGAACCCCTTCACTGCATGGGCACTGAAAAGACCAAGATGCTCAGCGCCGGGAACAGTTGAAGCGAGAAGCTCCTCTCCTGTCATGTTCCAGATAGTGTCTCCAGGCTGACAGCTGAACTCGAAAACCACCTGTGACGGGATTTCAGAGTGAAAGTTTCGTGTAATGGAAAGCCTGTTGAACAGGTATCTGTCCTCAGATGTGTAAATCCAGTGGTCTTTGTGGGGAACATTCCTGTCAAGGAGAACTGAAAGGAATACAAGGGCTCTGAACTTCAGGTTGCGTGAAGCCCTGTGTACCTCAGGCGGAAGCAGCTCTCCAAGAAGAGCAACATAGTCTGGAACAGGTATTGTATTTACTATGCTGCTGCAGAAAAACTCCCCTGCCTGATGGGTGATTTTCCAGCCGCTTTCAGTTTTCTTTATTTCGGAAGGTTCAGTGGAGTGGAGAACCCTGCCTCCAAGGGATGCGAGTTTTTTCTCAAGTGCCCCTGCTATCTCCCCTATTCCCCCTTCAGGGTAATGAAAGGAGCTTACAAGACTTCTGACCTTCTCCCTGGAAGGAAAGAGGGTTTCTCTGACAAGACCTCCAAGGCTTGGCACAGTGATACGCTGACTGGCCCAGTCTGCGCTGAGGGCTGAAGGCTCCATTCCCCAGAGCTTTCTGTTGTAGGGAGCCAGGTAGAGGTTGTAAAGGCCTCTGCCGAAACGGCTGAGAACCCAGCCTTCAAAGCTGTCCTGCTCCCTTTTTGCGACAAGGCCTCTGACCTTCTCTCCAATGTAGCTGAACATCATGGAAGCTCCCTGGCGAAGAGGCATTGTCGAGAGAACATTTCCCATTGAAAGGGGATAGCTGAAATACCTGTCCAGAAGCCTTATTCTGCTCACTCTCTCAAGCTCCAGAAGGTTGATTCCAGGAAGGTCTTCTATGAAGGAAAGGAGTTCAGGGTTCAGAGTGTGAAACCTGTGAGGCCCCAGGTCATAGCAGAAATCGTCACGGCGGACTGTCGACGCAAGTCCGCCGGAACAGGATTCTTTTTCCATAACAACAGTATCAACTCCGCGCCCGGCCAGTTCAACTGCCGCCGACAGTCCTGCCAGCCCTGCACCGAGTACGGTAACTCTCAACCGCTACAGCTCCTCTTCTATCCAGATAATCCTGGTAAGGTTATCAGGTTCAACTGGAGAAATCGCTGCAATGTGATCGGTAACTGCATCAAGAAGGGTAATGCCGGTGAATTCAGGATCATGCTGAAGCATCACTCCATAACCCACATTGCCCTGTGCAAGGTAGCCGGTTGTAGCAAGGGTGTATATGGCCTGAGGATCAAGGGGAACACCGCCTACCATTGCCTCTTCTATCTTTGAGCCGTCAGGGCTCAGCTGGTTTCTGTTACAGGTAAAACCGGATATCTGCATATCCCTTCTTCTGCCCTGCATGCCTGTTTCCAGTATCTCAAGGAGTTCCTCCCCTGTAACTGTCAGAAGGTAAAGATCCTCTTCAAATGGTATGGCGGTGTAGATAATCCTTGGTGTTATGGGGCCTCTGGGAATAGCTGCCCTTATTCCGCCTCTGTTCAGAAGACCTACATCAGCCCCTGTGGCTGAACGCACAGCATCACTCATCAGCCTTCCCAGAGGATGCTCAGCTCCACCTCTTGGAATCTCCGACACTGCCTCTCCCACAACATTGTCCATACCGTATTCAGCAATTTCCCTGAAACCCTGAATAAGCTCTGCCTGCTCCATGTCAGGCCAGAACCTGTCGTGCATGAGACTGACATATTCCTCACCGTCCGGCAGGTCCCAGCCGATAATGGAGCCTGTCTCGGTATCCAGTGCTATTCTGATGTGCCCGATACCGGTGCCGTTGGCATAGCCCTGCACCACAATTGTGTGGGTGAGAGGATTTACCCAGGGCTGCTTCAGAGCAACATGGGTGTGACCGCTTACGATGAAATCAATGTCTGGTACAATACAGGTAAGTTCAGCAGAGTTGTAGGCAAAGTTCTTTTCGTACTCGTGCCCCTCTTCCCATGCTGCAAAAACCCTTTCAGTGTACCTCTCGGCATCAGGTGGGTGCCCAAGATGGGAGACGAGGAAGACCAGGTCTGCTCCCATATCCCTTACTTCCTGAACGGCATCCTCAACGATGGGAAGTTCTCCGGCTATCACATAACCTTCCAGAAGCGAAGGATCCACCAGGCCGTATGTATCTGAAGTTGTTATTCCCACGAATGCCACATTCAGACCGGCAATATCCTGAAAGATGTAAGGCTCTATAGGAGCAGGTATCTCACCGTCAGTTGTGAGGAAATTGGTGCAGATAACTGGAAATTCAGCCATCTCGGAGTTTCGAATGGCCACTTCCGCTCCGTGGTCGAAATCGTGGTTGCCAAGGGTCATCATGTCGTAGTCCATGGAGTTCATCCACTCCATCATGAACTCCCCTGAGTTGTAGTTTCCCACAGGAGTTCCCTGCCAGAAATCGCCGCAGTCAATCAGAAGACAGTACTCTCCTGATTCTGCGCACTGTTCCCTGACCATGTCCACATAGGTTGCTATCCATGCGCCGCCGCCTATTCCAGGAGGGAAGTCGGGGTTCATGAAAGTAGCCGCCCTTTCTGCGATTCCGCCGTGAATATCATTGGTGTGCAGAATATTCAGGTAGACTGTTTCACCGCTGCTCACCGCAGCAAGGACAAGCAGCAGCGCTGTGAATGTTCTCAGCATCTTGCCGTCCTTTCTAGAATGTACGGGTCAGACCCAGAGAGAGTATGGTTCGGCTCTCTTCCACCACCAGAGTATCAGCCGGCATAAACGCAGGAAGCCATTCCACAGCCTGCTGATCCCAGCGAACAGGTGAAAATCCCAGAGCAGCATCCACTGCCAGTTCATCATGAATCCAGCCCAGTCCGGCTGTAAACCCCATTCTGTCCAGAGCAGAGGAGATGGGAGAACTGTCGTACTCAAAACCGGCTCTGGCTATGAGATTGCCGGGAAGAGTATTCTCTACACCTGCACCGAAGCCCCATGAGTTCCTCAGACCTGCATCGGTATCATCAATCTCAACCGATGAGGTAGGGGACCACCAGAAGTCTGCCGCGAAAACGCTCATCAACCTGTTGCCAGGGGTGTATACTGCTCCTGCTTTCACCTTTACCGGAACAGTAACATCGTTGCTGACTGTGCCTGTGATTCCACTTCCACCTGTCTCCAGCTTGATACCGGTAACCTGCTCAACTCCTGCTGTAACAGTTACCCTGCCTGCTCTTGCTCCTGCAGAACCCCTTACAACGGAACCGGACATGTCTGTGTGGGAATCTGTGTCAATATCCGTTACCGATGGGTCTGCAAAAGCAACTGAGTATTCTGCCGAACGGGTACCAGTCAGAATACCTCCCCCTGCACCAAGGAAGAATGTATTACCTGAATCCCATGCTGCAGAGAGAGCAAACTCATTGAGAAGGCCGGAAAACTCAAGGAACTCCTGGGCCACCTCAACATAATTGTTGTCATTGATAACCTTGCTGTAGTTGTATTCAAAGGTGGCCACAGCTCTCCAGCCGCCTGCTGCTGAAAATGTTCCGTCTGACCAGGAGAGGGCTGCCCCTCCAGGGAACGGCGTGAAATTCTGGTTAAAGGAATCCTCTGATTCCCCTACCACACCTCCGAAGCTGTCGTAGACCCTTCTGGTGCGTTTCTCAATATCCAGAGCAACATAACCGGTAACTCCTGCGAAGAACCCCTCAGAGAGTTCAGCTGCCATAGCCGGATTCTCAAGGGCTCCCTGAGGTGAATTATCTGCGAACCATGTGTTGCCCATACCAGCCGATGACACAGAACCGGACATTCCCGAATTCCCCATCCACATGATCTCCGGAAGGCCGCCGGAGATGGCCAGAACGATCATCATCGCGCCTGCTGTAATTCCCATCTCTCCTCCTGCCTACCAGCGAACATCAAGCTGGCAGCGTATGCCGTACTCGGTGACATGGTCACCGAAGTCTCTTACTGTTTCATCCGGAGCACCCTGATAATGATACTGATCCTCAGGGTCCGGTCTGTAGAATCCGTTATGGGGGAAGAATGTGTCCTTTCTGAGGAACTTCAGCCTGAGCTGAAGGTTGTCGGAAAGTGTGTTCTTCACTGTAACCCAGAACTTAGTTCCGTCTCCGTCAAGAAAATCTATTCCTGTATCCTCGAACTCCCACTGGCTCATGCCGTTGGTTGTCCAGAGGGTGGACCCGCCGAGAATGGAAAGATCCCGGTTGAAGTCGTGTTCATACCTGAATGCCAGGTATCCTCCATTCATGTTCCTGTCGTCACCGTAGAGCGGGTTAGGAGTGAGTTCAACACTGCCGTACCTGAGTTCCACATTGAAGTAGTCTCCGCCATAGGGCAGTGTAAATGTTCTGAATGTGTATTCCTGGGTTCTGGAATTGGTTGGAACTATGTCCTTGGCATTAAGCTTGTCCTGGAACTTGTACTTGAGTCTGAACCGTACCGGCCATACAGGCCTGTATTCCATCTCCCCCTGAAAACGAAGGTTCTCTGTGTCATAGGCAAGGTTACGCCATACATCCAGATATACCCTTGTGAATGTTATCTGACGGCTGACCTGGAATCTTGTCTCGACATAAACACCTTCTTCAGGTTTTGGAACAGGAAGGTCAGCAAGCTGTGAGGCCAGAGGGTCTGTGAGTCTGTAGGGTTTTTCAAATACAGTATCATCGAACCTGTGCTGCTCGGCGAAACCGCGGTTGTAGGGGTTCATGAAGTCAAGGGCATACTTTCTGTAGGAACCGGTTACATGGAACCAGTTGTTCTGCCAGCCTGCAGTGGCAAGTGTTGCCCAGGCTCCGTTGTCCTGCCTGACAGCCTCAACCTCTGCACTCATGTTTCTGAACACCGACTGGGCAGCACCTGCAAAGTAGGTGATCTTATCACCTGAAGGCATATGGGCGTACTCAGGGCAGTTCCAGTTGTATGCGTCGGTGGGAATATCCAGCCCGGAAGTTGCAGGATTAAGTGAGTCACTGTAGAAAATACCCATTCCCCCCATACCTATGGCTGTTCCCACAGGGAGATAGTCTCCCATGTCGTAAAAGGCGTAGCCTCCCACTGTGGTCTCTTTCAGAATGTCACTGTATTCCTCTGTGCGGTACCTGCCCTGATAGAGCACATTCGGCGTACCGTCAAGATTGGTAATGGCATCCCGTGAGGTGTAGGAGCCGAAGGCGTATGCCAGCACAGGCCCTGCCTCGATCTGAGCAGCTCCACCCATAAGGGCATGCTGCCTTGATGAGGTGAGATCCGGCCTGAGCCCCCAGGTTCTGTAGGTGTTTCTGTACATCAGTTCGTCTGAGTTGTCAATGAGCAGCCCCTGAGCCAGGGAAAGGTTGTAGTTACCGGCTATCACCTGACGGAAGATACCGTTGCCCTGAAAAGAGAGATAAGCCTTGCCCACATCGAACCTGTCATTAATTCCCCCATCAATTCCAGGAAGCAGTTCACTGCCTGCAAGGGAGTTCATGCCTCTGGAAAGCCTTGCGCCAAGTCTGTACCTGTCCCCGGCCCCCATGCGGAACCTGTGAGAAAATCCTGCCACATTCCTTGCTCCGAGAAGCTGATCGTACTGTGACTGAAGCCTGTTCACAAGAGCGGCACTGTCTATGGAAGTGGAGGCAAGCTCCCATTCACCTTGAAGAATGCCGCTGATTGCAGACCTGGTCTCTGAAAGGTGAAGCTGAAGACCGTCATCGTAATGATCCCTGCCAGCCATATCTTCATAGATAAACCTGTAGTTTCCGAACAGATCAGTTGATGAATAGTCCGGTTCCCGAACAGAGACAAAGTCTCTCATGTTTCTGTAACCGTAGTACCTTAGATTATCAGTTGAGTTCAGGGATCTCACCGATGAAACAGGGCCCATTTTTCTCAGTCTGCTGTCCACTGAAGCTGCATCAATGAAACTGACCCTGTCCAGGCTTCTCAAGTCCCACCAATGGGCACTGTTTATGGGCATTGGCCTTATCAGGAGGTCTTCCCAGTACTCCACATCGGCATCGGCAGGGCCGTCTTCTCCAGCCAGTCTTTCCATAACATCCAGCACCTGTGGAGATATATCGCCGGCCTGAACAGGAAGCACAATGGTGTTCTCCCTGAGCCAGAGAAGGTCTTCAGGCGAAAACTCTTCAAGCTCAAGAACCTGATATATGTTCTCAAGACCGCCATTGTCCTGAATATAGGTGTAGAGCACTTCGGCCTGCTGAACCGTTAACCCTTCAAGGGATTCAAGGTCATGAAGCGAAGCTGAGTTCAGATCGAATCCCGGAGGTATTGCAGCCAGCACTGAGATCATCAGCAGGCTAGAAAGCATAGTTCACCCCGAATGCATGGGAGAGGGAAAGCTCAGGATGGGTCTGTGCCGCATAGCTGAAATCAATACCCTTTACCTCTGCAGAAAGCCCTCCGGTAAAAACAGCAGGACCGCTCAGGGCACCTGCGTAAACCGTGAGCGACCCCAGAGGAAGGGCCCCTCCTACCCTTACTCTCGTTCCTCTGAAATCTCTGGAGAGGGCAAAAGCTGTCACCATACCTGCTGTAGGTTCATAGGCGACCCCTGCATCCATCTGTCGATGCATATGCTCTTCTGAATCACCGATTCTTGATTCAAACGGGTTCTTCACAGAGGCCGCAAAGGCCCATCTTTCGTACATTTCAACCCTGAAACCTGCATTGACCGAAAAAGCCATGGCTGAACCGTAACTGCTCACACCGTCTTCAATGCCTACCATTGAAATTACCGGCTGTATTCCAAAGGAAAGGTCTCTGGTCAGCTTGCCTGCAGCGGTAACTGCAAGCATCTGTTCTGAATAGAGGTCGCCGCCGAAATATCTCAGGCTTCCTGCAAGGTTCCAGTTCTCTGTTATGGGAGTTCCGCCATCTACTCCTGCCGTTGCAAAATCAAAATCGGTATAAGGGAGCTTGCCGGAAACTGTCAGTCCTGCCCTTTCCATAGATGCGGAAGCCGCAGGATTCCAGAATACTCCGTGGAGCCCGTCAAGAACAACACCTGTCCCTCCCATAGCCATGCCGGGAATGCCCAGTTCCATCTCCTCAAAAGCTCCCAGAGCAGGCAATGCCAAACAGAGAAGGACTGCTGCTTTAAGTGTCCTCATGTCCCCTCCTATTCAAGCGGAGCCGCTATTACAACGGTCTCGGTTGTGGTAAGTCTCTCTCCATCAGGATATGCCGCTTCAAGGAAGAGAACATACTGGCCCATTGGAAGGTACTCATTCCAGTCGTCTCTGCCGTCCCAGGAGAATATGTCTCCTGCAGGGGAATTAACCGCAAGATGAGCCACATCCCTTCCTGCCCTGTCAAACACTGTAAGATTGAAACGGACACCCTGAGGACCGCCGTACTCTATGGACATATTTTCTCCCTTTGAGGGAGCAAACGGGTTTCCGGCTACATCCAGATGGAAATTGTTGCTAACTGAAGGATTGAATATCTCAACATCGCTCTGATACCTGGGAAGAAGCTGATAGCCTGAATCATAGGGCTCTTCAGAATCGTACTGTCCGCCAATACCTTTAAGAAACAGTCTGGTTCCGGTAACAACCCCTGTAACATCTATATCTGTGGTTCCGTTAACCCTGACAGGAATCACAGTCTGTCCATTCCAGACATCAAAGTTGTATCCTCCGCCGGCGAAGGAAGGGTCTGTTGCAACTGTGACCCACTGGAGCAAAGCCTCATCTCCAACTGCAAGAAGCATACCCTCAAGAGGTTCGGAAACCGGCTGATTCCTCAGGAGCTGCACAGGAGCAGGGACTCCAGGGGAACCGACGAACTCGTAATCGTTGACTGATGCCGGAGATAGTTCAGTAAGCCCGTTGTACTGCTTGATTTCTCCTGTGATGAGATACTGGTCACCAGGCGCCAGCCCTGGAGGAGCTTCGTATGCATAGATATTGATTCCTGCTGTGGCGTCCTGCACATAAAAGCTGACTCCGCTTGTGGAGAACAGAGTTGCTTCGCAGGTTGCTATGCCGCTCACTGTGACGATCTGCCCGAGAAGATCAGGCTTCCCGTCATTGTCGCTGTCCACCTTTGCCTCGGCAATAGTGAGAACCTGCGCACCGGCAAAGCCTGCAAGAAGCAGTACCGGCAGTAAAGCTTTTATCATCGTTCCTCCCTTTTCCTTCCACCAGTTTCTGTCAGACCTCAAGCCACGAGGTATGACACTAATGGCCTATTCCTGCATCAGCCAGACCTGCAGCCCTGGCAAGGGCTTCGTCCGGAGACATCCGTCCATACAATACGATTTCAACAGATTCCGAAAGGAATTCCCTGCCATCGTACCAGGCGGTAACCTGAGGCTCAAAAACTGCGTAATGCAACTGCTCAAGCACCCCCTGAAGACCGGGATATTCCGCTATTTTTCCCTGAAGAGCCGGTTCATCAAGGCTGCTGACGCGGGCAGGAAGGTATCCGCTGCCGGCAAACCACTCCGCCTGAATATCAGACCTTGTGAACCATTTTATGAAGCGCCATCCTGCCTCTACAACAGAAGGGTCCTCATTACGGAAAAGAACCACATTTGTTCCTGCAATATAGACTCCATGTTCCCGCCCTGCAGGCAGGGGAGCAGTACCGATTGTGAAGGTTGAAAGACCGCTTTCGGCACGCCGCTCCATATCCCTTATCATGAATGCAAGGCTTGTAACAGAACCCTGAACCTGGGCAACACGCCCTTCAGCAAAAGCCTTCTGATGATCGTAACCGCTAGTGAGATAAGCTGTTGAATCCTGATAAAGAAGAGTGATCATGTAATTCAGCGCTTCTATGCCTTCTGAAGAATGAAAAGCTGTGGCAGTTGAATCATGGTTGAGAAGTGAACCTCCTGCCTGGGCAAGAAGACACTCGAAATTCCAGACCGATGTGCCGAATGCAGTACCCCATCTGTCCTGTTCATCAAGCATATCACCATCACTGTTACCATCCAGTGTCATCATTCTCAGCTGATTACGCTGTTCCTCCCAGGTGCGGGCAGGGGAGATTCCCAGACTGTCAAAACGCTCGACATTATAGTAGATGAGAGGTACACTCTTGTTGAAAGGAAAGCTGTACACTTCTCCTTCAAAGGTATTGTTGGCCTGAAACACAGGAAAAAAATCATTCCACATCTCTGTTGTGTATTCGCTGTCTGCCGCCATGAGAGAATCAAGAGAAACAAGGGCCTCGCCTCTTATGAGCTGTGCTGTCCATGTTTCGTAAGCCTGTGCTATCACCGGCGGTGAACCTGCCATTACTCCTGCCATAATCTTCTGGCTCAGCGCTCTGTAGTTCCCCATACAGACAGGCACTATTTCTATGTCCTGATTCTCACTGTTGAAACGGGCGATAAGGGTATCCTCCAGCATATCCCCCAGAGGCCCTCCCATTGCGTGCCAGAAAACAACTCGCACAGGGCCTTCGCCTGTTGAGTTTCCGCCGCCGCACGATGCCAGCATAAGAAGCCCTGCAAGGACCGCAGCTGAGTATTTCAGAGCAGCTCCCTTCATCTGAATATCCGGTGAATGGAATATCGAAAAATGCATAACGGGTAATATATGCCCTTACAGCCTCTGAAATAAGAAGGGCTTCAGGGGATTTCCTTCAGGTGCGAAAATGGCTATAATCAGCATGCACGCACATAACCTGTGATGCAGCGCGATAAGTATCTCTAAGGGTTAACAGTTAACCCCTATTTTTCACAACAGGAGGGAAAATTCCTATGAAGAAGCTTGCCCTTGCTTTCGCAGCAATCTTCGTTCTCGCAATGGCCTGCGGCGGTGGCGTAACACCTGAAGCAGTTGTACAAAAAGCAATAGACGCACTTGAGAATGGCGATGGAAGCGCACTTGTATCCGTACTCTCAGCTGAGGCAGTTGAAGAACTTAACGGCCAGGTTGAAGAGATGAAGGCAGCTCCTGAAGAGAGCGCTGCATTCATGGCAATGATGGGCATTGAGATCACCGCTGAAGAGATCGAGAGCATGGACGCAGGCTCTTTCATCTCCAAGATGTTCCAGAGCGAAATGCTGGCAGAAGAACTGCCTGACTTCACAAATGTCCAGATTGGTGAAGCTGTAATTGACGGCGAAACCGCCACAGTACCAGTTACAGTTGACGGCGAAACTAACGATGTAGAGCTTGTTCTCGAAGACGGCCAGTGGAAACTTGGCGACATGATGGGAATGTAGGATTTTGATAGGGAGGGCGCCCGACCGGGCGCCCTATTTTTTTCCGGCAAGTCAGGTGGGACCCTCTGCGCAGGAAGAGCATTCGGAAGAAGGCTTTGAAGCCTTCTTATAATCGGTCTGATAGAATCCGCTGCCCTTGAAGATAAGCCCTGCGCCTGTACCTATCAGTCTTCTGACCTTGCCCTTGCACTTTGGACACTCAGTGTCCGGCTCGGCGGACATGGACTGAAACTTCTCATATGAGCGCCCGCAATCATCGCAGGTGTATTCGTAGGTTGGCATCTTATCCTCTCTGAATTGATTCAGGGGGAATTATAATACATAAGGCAACCCGGTCAGCTTTCTTCTGACCTGCTCAGGCCTTTCATGTTCCCTTTTGATGAGATAAGTCCCGCTATGATAATGGGAAAAAACTGGGTAGCATGAAAAAAGATGGCCATTGCCTTGGCCTGTGCTTCAGGAATGCCTGTTACCGCTGGAAAAATCACTCCCAGTGCATAATGAACTGTACCTGTTCCAGCAGGAGTTGGTATCAGCATACCGAACCCTGCCAGAACCAGAACCAGAGCAGGATAATACCAGCTCCACTCTATGTTAAGGGCAATGAAAACAGGTATTACCGAGAGACAGAGAGAAAGCCAGACACACGCTGAGAAAGCGACCACCCTGAAAACTTCAGCAGGATTCCGAAGAACTGCCAGCCCTCTCGCAAAATCAAAGAGAGCTTTCTCCAGTTTCTCCGAGAGTCCGGCAGCGCCTGCTTTTCGCAGAGGCCTTACAAGAACAACTGAGGTTTTCTCATGCCATTTTCCAAGTGCTGCAAGAACAAAAAGTATGAGTATGTACCCGGCTCCTGCAGCAATAAGGCCGCTCCTGACCACAGTTGAAAGGGCCTCCCACATTGCGCCCATTACAACAAGCGTCAGACAGGTAAGGGTCAGCCCGTCAAACAGTCTTGCAACAACCACGGTGGCAAGAACTGAAGAGAACGGCATTGAAGTTTTTCCTGCAAGAAGCCCGGACCTTGCAAACTCTCCAAGCCTTCCAGGCAACACACTGTTCAGCATGAAACCTGTAAGAAGCGGTGAAGTCGCAACCTTTTTACTCACAGTTCCCACCTGCTTCAGAAGGGCGACCCACCTGTAGATCCTGAAAATGTAACTGGCTGCAAGCATTGGAATAACAGCAGCGGCACCAACCCAGCCAGCTGATGCAATAATACTGCCCAGTTCAGTCCAGTTGGTTTTTCTGAAAGTGAGCCATATCGTCAGAATGGCAACTGCCAAACCTGCCAGCAGTTTAAGAATCTGTTCAGTTTTTTTGTTCAAAAACAGCCTCCAGGCCGTGGCAGAGAGCATGAAAAACAACAAGCATCTGTTCCTGAGCATGGCTTGTTTCAGGGCAGGTAGCCTTCCACTGAATATCAGCCCAGGAAACTCTTTCACTGGCAGAAGATGTAAAAGCTATAACACTCATACCTTTAAGCGCGGCAGCTTCTGCAGCGCTGACCACATTGGAACTGGTTCCGCTGGTGGTTATGGCTATGAGAATATCACCTGGGTTTCCCAGACCTTCCACCTGTCTTCTGAATACACTGTGGTAACCGTAATCGTTTCCCAGGGCTGTCAGCACCGCCGGATCAGTGGTAAGGGCTATTGCCGGAAGGGCAGCTCTCTCTTTTCGGAATCGTCCTATAAGCTCCCCGGCAAGATGGGAAGCATCTGATGCGCTTCCTCCGTTGCCGCAGATAAGTATCTTGCCTCCGGCAGCAACGCACTCTGCGAGCTTTGCGGTTATTTCAGCCACCCCTGCGCATTCCAGACCTGCAAGAGCAGTTCGGGCTCTTTCAAAATAGTTCTTTACAGCAATTTCTGCATACATGATTTCACAGCCTCTTCAAGTGGGGGCAATACAACATTCTTTTCTGTTCCCAATACTGACCATACAGGTCTTGAAGCAGGAAGCTCAAGATCCTTCCATCTTACCGGAATTACGATTCCCCTTCCCAGCTGTTCCATTATTTCACACGCAAGGGTAAAGGGAGTAGCAGCACCAGGGTTGACACAATGATACACCCCTGTTGAATTTTCGTTTGAAACAAGGCTGAGAAGAAACTCTGCCAGATCAGAAGCTGAGGTAACAGATGAGGTCTGGTCAGCGATTGCCTTTACCTGCCCCCCTTTGGAAAGGATTCTGATGATACGGGGAAGCAAGCCTCTGTCTTCAAAAAGCCAGGATGTTCTTACAACACAGTTTCCAGCTCTGCCAAGGGCTTCCTTTTCACCTGTCAGCTTGCTTTCTGCATACTTGTTAGCAGGTTCAACAGAGCTGGACTCAGTAAGAAATGCCCCTCTTCCATCGGTGAAAACCTGATCTGTGGAAATAGTGATTACCCTTACCCCTGTTGAACAAAGGTTTCTGACCCCCGAACAGTGAACAGCCCTGCACAAATCAGGCTCCTTTTCACACCGATCCACATCTGTTATCGCTGCGGCATTGATTATAACTTCAGGACGAACAGCCTGAACTGCGGCATCAACCGATTCCTGCGATGTCACATCCAGTTCAGGCAAATCCATTCCAGTGCCTCCTGCAGCCAGTTTTTTCATAAGAACTGAGCCCAGCATACCTCTGGAGCCTGTTACAAGAACCCTTTTCATCAGGAGCTTCCTCCCGTCAGTGGAAGAAGAGGCAGCAGCTCGTCCTCAATTACCATACCAGGCATCTGCCAGGTAAGCGTTTCCCATGAAACCCTCAGGGAATCGGAAACGATTTTTCTCATTTCACCGTTAAGAATGTAGTCTCCGGAAGAATGGGCATCGCTTGCAATGCAGTGAACAAGTCCCTGTGAAAGAAGCTGTCTGGCAGAAGAGGCATACTTCTGAACCCTGAAGGAACGGGCGCTTACCATTGAGCCGCATCCCATACGGGAAAGCTCCACAAGCCTGCCTTCTCTTCTTCTGCACCAGGAATAGCGTTCAGGATGGGCTATCATAGGCCTGAAACCTGAACGGATCAGCCGCCTCAAAAGAAGCTTTACCTGAATCCAAAGGGTGTCCGGCTGAAACTCCACAAGTACCCATCCTGTTCCAGGATATCTGGCACATTCTGCGTTATTCGTGGATAATCCCTGAAGCATAAGCTCTCCGGCAAGAAGAAGATCCATCTTCCAGCGGGGACCTGCCCATTCCAGAAACCTCAGACCCTTTTTCCTTCTTCCGGAAGCAACACTGGATGGCATGGAAGTGGAGAAGTGGGGGGTCATTACCATTACAGTATCCCTACCGCAGTCTTTCCAGATACGGTCAAGCATTTCAGACGATTCCTCAAAACTTCTGGAACCGTCATCTACCCCTGGAACAATGTGGGAATGGAGATCAATTACTCCCAGAACAAACACTTCCTTTCAGTATGAATCGGCAGAAGCAATTAATATTCAGGGAAAGTCTTCATCTGTCAAAGCTGCAGAAGGTTCACATACGCTCTGCTCCAAGGACCATTACGCCTTCCCGTCTGTAAAGACTCACATTGTGAAAGCCTGCTGCCCTCAGCCCCTGCACCATAGCATCCTTTTCAGAGAGTTTTCCTGATAGAAGCAGAGTACCGCCCTTTCGCAGAAGATGGGCGCCGGCAAAGATGAAACGATATACAGTAAGGCAATCGCCGGTTCTGGCAGAAGCCCGCAAAGGATACGGACTGATTCTTGAAACCTCATGGGAATAATAAGGCGGATTGGTCACCACCAGATCTGCACAGCCTCTGCGAAAAGTTCTGGATACAGCTGAAACAGCACACAGCACCGGGCTTCCGGAAGTTGTGTCAAAAGCCTGCAGGGCTTCCATGCAATGGTCTACTCCGATGCAGAATACACCTTCGGTTTCAATGGAAGAGAGTATACCTCCTGTCCCTGTGCCGAGATCAATACAGGTGGAACATGGCATAAGAGATGAAGCAACAGAAGCCAGCAGAAGAGTATCTGAAGTTATCTCTCTGCCTGAAAGCGCTGTCAGCGGTATACCGCCTTTACAACAGCCCAGGTTTTCACAGTGCTGGAAGGCTCAAACCGGTTGTCGTGCCACTCAGAAACCCACCAGAGACCGTTGTCATCTTCTATCATGCGGAATTCCGCTATACCGAATGCAGGGTTGTATTCTGCGCCTGGAATACTGATGGAGTAGTTCCTGTAAAGGGTTGCACTGTCTTCAGGAGCTACAGGATCAGGACTTCCGGGTACAGGCAGAAATTCCGCGATTATGGTGCTGTCCTCCGGCACTATGGAAAACAGCTGTGAAACAGTCAGGTTCTCTATACTCTTATCCCAGTCTGTAAAATTCAGCGTGGGATAATCGTCCACATCATTGGTGTCAGCAAAAAAGAAAAATTTGTCATCCAGGCAGGCAAGGTACTGTACCGACTTTCCATTAAGCGATGACTGCATATTCTCAACCACCAGATCAGGGCTGGTAGGTGTCTGCCAGACAGCACCGCCTCCTGAAGGATCCTGTGGATCACGGGGATCAAAAAGACTGCAGGAAATAATCAGCAGTGAAGAGAAAAGAAAAAAGTGTTTGTATCTCATTTCAGTTCACATCCTTAGATTGAAGGCTACATTAGCCCTCCAGTAACTTTGCTTGGAAGCGTCGCTGTAGAATGACCTGGTAATGGTGGTATTAAGAGTTCCGCCCAGCAAATCGATAGCAGACCTGAGGCCCAGGTGATGTATGTGGTCGGTACTCTTCAGGCCAATTGCAATCCTGTCCCTGTTGAAATACTGATAGCTGTAGGTAGGTGTCACTCCTACGCTTCCGGAAACATGAAATCCCATGTCAACACCGAATATGGCATTTATGGTTTCTTCACTTCGCAGAAAACGATCATCAGCCATTGTTCCCTGATCGCTGAACCTGAACTCCTGCGTAAATCCCAGTGTTGTACTGTCTGTACTGGTTCTGACAAGGGAGAATGACTCGTTAAGCGACCTGGAAAGCCTGTCTGTGAGACCTGCCTGCTGAAATATGTAGTCGGTATAGGTTGCTGTTATCTTAACGCTCTGCGCCATCTTCCAGCTGTCTCCGAGATCGTACCTGTAGCCCGGGCTGAAGGCATATGTAGAAGTGGTCCTGGAGCTTGCACTCTGGGTTGCCATCAGGTAATAGAGGCTTCTTTCCTGCCCTGACATTGATGAAAGAAGGGTAAACCGGCGGGAAAGGGGAATCGATGCGGTTATGGATAAAAGCTGCCTGTACTCATCTCTGTCGTAATCGTTCACATAACCCAGAGAGTCTCCATTCTCAACAGAGGTATCGTAGGAATAAAGCTCAACTATCCTCTGAAATGTTATTCTGGCAGCATCAGGAGTATAGGTAAGAACTATATCCAGAAGCTTGTCATCGGATTCCTCGTTCAGAATGTAGTAGTTACCGGTTACATAATCCAGAGTGGTGTTGTCCTTCTCATCGGCTGTTCTTGAGAAGGCAAAATCCAGAGAGATATCATCGCTTGCTTCCCACAAGAGATTTGATGTAAGAAAACGGCCTTCATTTGCGTTAGTTCTGGGATTTTCCAGAGAAGAGTCCGGAACTGTACTCTCAAAATGATTGTTATCACGGTTCCAGCCGGTACTGAACTGAATAAATACTCCAGGTATTATCTCAGGAAGCTCAGCGGTCTCTGAATGACTCCATGTTTCCCCTACCTTACTGGTCAGAGAATCAAGATAAACAATGGAGTTTCTCTCTGCAGAAACCATGGCATTAAGACTTCCTCCTCGAAACTGTTCCGGAAAATAATAACTCATCCTTACATTCAGGCCGGTGTTGCCGTTCTCTGTTTCCTTACCGTAACTCCTGTTTTCAGAAAATCCTATGGAGGTGTTTACCGCATTGAAGAAAGACCTGTTCACCGTACTGCTGACCCTGTAAAAATCGCCGTCATTGTTTCCAGTACGGAGAGTATCTCCAGAGGTCTGGGTGTAACTTAGATCCCTCACACCAACCGACAGGTCGGTATTAAGCCAGTTACCTGTTGCAAACCTTATGGAACCTGTTGCAGATTCTGTGTAATTCTCCCTGACTCTCTCTTTGAACCTGTCTTCAAGGGTCACCAGTCTGTTGAATGATGTGGACATCTCTATTCCGCGGACAGGTCGCCAGCTCATGGTGCCGGTACCGCTTCTGGAGTCGGTAAACCTGCCGATACCCTCACTTCTGTCCGCAGAGAATGTGCCGTTACCGGTAATGTCAATCTGTGGTGATATAGTTTCTGTGGCAGAGAAACTGTTTGTGAGTGAACTGGTCTCCTTTTGCTGGGACATGCTCATTGTGTAACTGAAATCAAAGGCAGCGCAGACAGAAACCATCAGAATAAAACTGTACAGGTATCTCACAACTCCGCCTTTCCGGCTATTTCTGCAAACTTCTCCGGTGCAATCCTCTCAGCCCTCAGGTCTGGATCCACTTCCGCCGCTTTCAGAATCTGCAGAGCTGAGTCCTTTCCGAACGCTCGGGCAAGGCAGTTTATAATCTTTTTCCTTCGAGAGGAGAAGGCTGCCTTAACCACCCTTCCATAAATCCTGTACTCTTCCCTGGACATAACTGTTTCCTTTTTCCGTTCCATTACAACCACTCTGGAAACAACAGAAGGTTCAGGCATGAACTCACCAGGTTCCAGATCAAACAATTTTCTCACAGTGAACCATGGCCAGACCATCAGCGAAAGCCTTCCATAGTTCCGCCCTCCTTCCAGACAGCACAGCCTTTCAGCCATTTCCCTCTGCAGCATGATAACCGCACGGTCAACACGGGAATACTCAGGAGCACAGAGTTTCAGCACTGCCTGCGATGAAATGTTGTATGGAAGATTTGATGCAACTCCGTTGAAAGGGAAACCGGGAATATCCGACGGATTCGTTCTCAGAAAATCGCCGTGTACAACAGGAACTTCAGGCATTGTTACAGTCAGCCTCTCTGCAAGTACCTCTGAAAGCTCAATGGCTGAAACACGATGTCCGAAAGCGAGAAGCTTTTCAGTAAGGGCACCGAGCCCGGGACCTATTTCCAGAATCTGCAAAGGCTCTGTTCCCAGCGCACGAACAATTTTCCCTGCGGCCAGAGGATTTATGAGAAAATTCTGCCCAAGGCTCTTGTCTGCCTTCAGGCCAAGTTCCGCCAGCGCTTTTCTTGTCTCTGATCTGTTCATCCGCCTCTGACCTTCAGATTAAGGTTAAGTCTGTCTGCAAGTTTTTGTACCCTGTGTATATCAGCCCCTGAACCTGAAACTGCAGAAACTGCCACAGAAGGCAACTCTGCTTTTGCCAGTCTGATGAACTCAAGGAGATTATTCCATGCAGATTTGTCTTCAGGGGAACAAATCCTCTCATACTCCTTCTCCCCTGAAGCGTTGAGACTGATGCTCACTGCATCAAAGCTATTCATCAGCTCAACAGCCTTATCTCTTCCTAAAAAGCCAATACAGAGACCATTTGTATTCAGCCTGGTCTGAAGCCCCCTTGCAGAGATCACTGCTGCACACTTTCTGAGCAGCTCAGGCCTGAGAGTAGGTTCACCGAAACCGCAGAAGACAGCTTCGCCGAATGATTCAAGGGGAAAAGCCTCAATGGTTGAAAGCACAAGCTCTTCGGAAGGGTCTTCACGGTGCCTGAGATAATAGCCGTCAAGTCCATCCTGATAACGGCTGATACAGAAGGAACAGTTGTTCTGACACTTTGAGGTAAGATTGATGTAAACAGAGCCGCAATAGGTATAGACAATATCTGCCCTTCTATTCAGCGGGTGCAGTTTGAACGCCCTCATGGCATTTTCCCAGAGAATGAATGATGTTTCCTCTATAGAATGATTACCCTTCATCAGTTCCCGAATTTTTCTGATTACCATTGCTGTGTATGCCGGTTCATTTCGCCGTCCCCTGTAAGGCTCAGGAGGCAGGAAAGGAGCATCAGTTTCAGCAAGAAGAAGCTCAGGCGGAACAGAAGCTATGACATTTCGCAAATTCCTGTTCTTTCGGTAGGTAACAGGACCTGCCGCGCCTATGTAAAAACCTCTTGCAACAGCCTTTTCAGTAAGTTCAGCATCACCGTTCCAGCAATGAAGAATCACCGGTATCCCGGGATTCTCAGGCAACTCTGAAAGCACCTGGGCTTCAGCTTTTCTTGAATGAACTATCAGCGGATAACTGATAGACTGAGCAAAAGATATGTGCCTGTGAAACCACTCTAACTGTTTACTGAAAGGAAAGGTTCGGTGATGAAGATCAAGCCCTGTTTCCCCCACAGCTGCCACAGACGCCTTCAGTACAACAGACTTCAGTTCCTGCCAGGCTTCCTCGTGAGAGGGAAGATGCTCAGGATGGAAGGCAGCTGCTGATTTGTAGCCTGCAGCAGAAGCTATCTCAGCAGACTTTCTGGATGTTTCCACATCCACTGAAGGAATCATTACATCGGTTATACCTGCTGCTGCTGCCTTTCTTACCACAGCGTCAAGGTCTTCATCAAAGTGACTGAAATGAAGGTGAGCATGACTGTCAAAGCCCGGCACCACTACCTCCAGATAACATCTTCCCTGTCAGGTCCGGTGGAAACAGAGGTTACAGGAACTCCCAGAATCCTCTCTATTGCCAGCACATAATTTCGGGCATTCTCAGGAAGTGACGACCAGTTTCTTTCACCGCTTATGTCCTCGCTCCACGCTGGAAGTGTTGTGTAAACAGGCTTCATCTCACCCATTGATCTGCCTGAACTGAATGATCCACCTTCGTATGCGGTGCATATTCTGATACTGTCAAACCCGCTTAGTACATCAAGAAGTGTAATTGTTACTGAAGTGCATCCGTTGAGACGGCATGCATACTCAGCCAGAACACCGTCAAGCCAGCCGCATCGTCTTGGTCTGCCGGTAGTTGTGCCGAACTCATGCCCTGCAATCCTTATTCTTTCCCCTGTCTCGTTATCCTGTTCAGTGGGAAAAGGACCTGCTCCAACCCTTGTTGAATAAGCCTTCAGAATACCAACAACCTGTTCAACTGAAGTGGGGCCGAAACCGAGGCTTGTGCAGGCAGCTCCAGAGACACACTGGCCGCAGGTAACAAAAGGATATGAACCGTGATCCGGATCCAGAAGGGTACCCTGAGCCCCTTCGGCTATGACCTGTTCACCGTTATTCAGAAGCTCTGACAATTCTGCTGAAACATCGGCACAGTACTCGGTAACCTTGAAGGCAGCTGACCGGAATTCTTCCACCATGGCTTTCAGCTCTGCCATTTCATGAATGCCAGGCCTGGCTCCTTCAAGAACATCTTCAGTATGAAAGTCTGTAAGCCGGTTAAAAAGGTCTCTGTTCAGTGCGTCTTCAAGGCGAATACCGCACCTTCTGAATTTTCTCTCATAGGTCGGGCCTATACCCCTTCCAGTTGTACCGATTCTGCTTTCTCCAAGGCCGGTTTCACTTAGATTCTCCATTATTCGGTATCCAGGATGAGTAAGGTTTACCTTGCCTGAGATTCGCAGTCTGCCCTTTACTGATATTCCGTGGTCCTCAAGGGATTTTATCTCTTCCAGAACTGTAACAGGATCCATCACACAGGCAGAACCTATCATTGCCGATACTCCAGGACGCACGAGCCCGGAAGGAAGAAGATGAAGAGCGAACCTGCTTCCCCTGGTTATCACAGTGTGGCCTGCATTGGCGCCACCGCTGAACCGTGCCACTGCAGCGGCACCGCCTGCAAGATGGTCAACCATTTTACCTTTTCCTTCATCACCCCACTGGAGACCAACAACTATTGTTACAGCCATTCTCAGCTCCTGACAGGTGCAGCTGTCGCCTGGGCGATCCAGCTGCACAGTTCTTTAATTCCGCTGCCTTCAACGGAGGAAACAGGAATAACAGGACCCATTTCCTCTGCTTTCCTTACAGATACAGCCAGCCTGCTTCTCTTTAGTTTGTCGCTTTTTGTAAGAGCTATGATGTAAGGCTTACCGCCTTCCATGAGGAATCGGGCCATGGATAGATCGTTTTCCAGACCTGGATGCCTTGCGTCCACAAGAAGGATTGAACCTCTGAGAGGTATTCTGCTCCTCAGGTACCAGCCAATCCAGTCCATCCACTGGCTTCTTAGCCTCTCAGGCGCCTTTGCGTATCCGTATCCTGGAAGATCAGCAATGTAATAGTTCCGATTGGTTGCAAAGATGTTTATGTACTGGGTACACCCTGGCCTGGAACTGGTTCTTGCAACCTTTCGTCCGCCGGCCAGCCTGTTGATAAGAGATGACTTTCCAACATTTGACCTGCCGATAAAGGCTATCTCAGGGAGCCCGTTTTCCGGCAAGCCTGTACGACCGGGGCAGCTCTTCAGAAACTCAATCTGAAGTCGGGCCAATTCAAACAGCTTTCTTGCCGTGCCTGGCAGCTATCTCTTTTGGACGAATTCCGCCGGTTATGCACTCCTCATTCACAATGAGCTTTTCTATGGAGTCCTTTCTTGAAGGAACATCGTACATAGATTCAAGAAGCACCCGCTCCACTATGGATCTGAGCCCTCTGGCTCCGCTCTTGCTCCTTCGGGCTTCTGAAGCAATGGCTAAAAGGGCCTCCCTGGTAAAATCCAGATCAATACCGTCAAGGGAGAACATATATCTGTACTGCTTGATCAGAGCGTTCCTAGGCTCTGTAAGCACATGAACCAGGTCTTCCTCGCTCAGGTCATCAAGTGTTACCATAACAGGAAGCCTGCCAACAAGCTCAGGAATAAGGCCGTAATGAACAAGGTCGTATACCTCAGCCTTTTTCAGCAGCCTTGAGCCATCTTCCTCAGCTCTCTCTGAAATGCTGGCATTGAACCCCAGTGCAGAGGTGTTAACCCGCTTTGAGATGATCTTCTCTATTCCGTGAAAGGCTCCTCCGCAGATAAAGAGGATATCAGTGGTATCCACCTGAATGTGATCCTGATAAGGATGCTTTCTTCCTCCACCTGGAGGTACTCCTGCAACAGTACCTTCAATAATCTTCAGAAGAGCCTGCTGCACACCTTCACCGGAAACATCTCTGGTAATGGAGGCGTTCTCGGACTTCCTTGCTATCTTGTCTATCTCGTCGATATAGATGATTCCATGCTGGGCGGTTTCAACATCCATGTCTGTAACCTGCAAAAGCCTGAGAAGAATATTTTCAACATCTTCACCTACATAACCTGCCTCGGTAAGAGTGGTGGCATCTGCAATGGCGAAGGGAACATCCAGTATTCTGGCAAGGGTTCTCGCAAGAAGGGTTTTGCCTACACCTGTAGGACCAAGCAGAATGATGTTGCTCTTCTCAAGTTCCACAGATGCATTGGTGTCGTGTTTGCTCAGAAGCCGCCTGTAGTGGTTGTACACTGCCACTGACAGAACCTTCTTGGCCTCCTCCTGCCCTACAACATACTGATCTAGCTGTTCCTTGATCTCAATTGGAGATGGCAGTTCCTTCTGCAGGAAAGAGGGTCTGGCGCTTTTCTCGCCCCCTGTTTCAGTAACAATCTCGTTGCAGTAACGAACACAGTCGTCGCAGATAAAAACTCCCGGACCCTGTATCAGATGCCGAACCTCAGCGGAAGGTCTGTTACAGAAGGAGCATCTGTTCTCTTTTGCCATTGCTACTCTCTATTCGTAAGAATGTTATCAACTATTCCGTAATCAAGCGCTTCTCCGGCATTCATCCAGAAATTTCTGTCGCTGTCTTCATGGATTTTCTCCACCGGCTGACCGGTATGCCTGGAAAGAATTTCGTCCATCTGTGTTCGTATCTTCAGAATCTCCCTGGCTTCAATCTGTATATCCGCAGACTGGCCTCTCACGCCTCCCATAGGCTGATGAATCATTACTCTGGCATGGGGCAGTATGCTCCTCTTCCCGTTTGTTCCTGCAGCGAGAAGAACAGAAGCCATTGATGCGGCACTTCCCATACAGAAGGTTGAAACATCAGGCTTGATGAACTGCATTGTATCATAGATTGCCAGACCGGCTGAAACAGAACCGCCGGGGCTGTGTATGTACATGTTGATGTCTCTGCCTGGATCCTGACCTTCAAGAAAGAGAAGCTGGGCAACCACAAGGCTTGCAGTCTGGGCTGTTATGGCATCGCCTATGAAGATTATTCTGTCTTTCAGAAGCCTTGAGTAGATGTCATACGATCTCTCTGAATTCCCGTCACGCTCCACAACAAAGGGAATTACGGCCATTACCTTTCTCCTTCTTCAGCTGCTTCAGTCTCCACCCTTACCCATTTCCAGGGATAAGCACTGGTATCTCCATGGCCTTCTGAGGGCTCCTCAGGATGCTTCTCTTCAACTATTGCATTGTTAAGAACAAACTCCAACGCCTTTTCGTTCCTCTTTCTGTCCAGGAATGCAGAACGGCTGTCACCGCCGGCCACTGCTTCCGCTATCTCCTGCTCAGGAATTTCAAGGCTCTCGGCAATAGCTATCTGTCTGAGAAGAAGGAATTCTCTGACCTTGCTCTCAGCCATTTCCTCTGCAGCCTTAACAGCAGCCTCATCCTTCTGGTCTGCTTCAAGTCTTGTGAGGTAGTCATTCTTCAGGTTGCTGACCATGAAGGCAGGAACATCAAACTGATTGTTTTCAAGAATAGCGTTTACCGCCAGTCTTTCCTTGTAGCTCTTCATTTCGGCTGCATGCCGTTCTGACAGATCCTCCCGCACTTTTTCACGGAATTTGTCCATGTCGTCAAAACCGCCTGCTTTCTTTGCAAACTCATCATCAAGTTCCGGATAGGTGTGGGATCTCACTTCCTTAACTGTGAATTTGTGGGCAGGAACCGATGGAGTTTCCACTCCCTCTTTTGTGTTCTGCATCTGCATCTGCAGCGTGAACGAGTCTCCTGCCCTGACGCCGGTGACAAGCTCATCAAAACCGGGACCCATATCGTTTCGTCCGATAACTGCCGAGATATCTCTGGGCTCTTTGTCTTCAGAGTTATCAGGAGCAGGGTAGGAAAGTATTACCATATCACCTTCAGCTGAGGCATCTTCAGTAGGTTCAAACTCTACAAACTGAGTTCTGATGTTATCAATGGTATCATTCACAGCCTTATCCAGGTCAAATGCAGGAACTGTAACTTTAACTTCCCTGTAATCAACAGGTTCAGGTGCCTCAAACACCTTGTATGTGACAGTGTAGATGTAATCTTCACCCTCAACTGGAAGAAGATTCTCAAACTCCGGATCTTCATCTGAAAGTACCCAGTCAAAATTGTCAAAGAAGTCTTCTGTAAGACTTCTATGGGCCTGCTCTGCAACCTCTGCAATAATCAGGTTTCCGAATTTCTTCTGAAGTATGCTTTCAGGAATGTGTCCAGGTCTGAATCCGGGAATCAATGCTTCTTTGGATATCTCCCGCTTGACTTTCCTGAATATCTTTCCAAGGTCAGATGCATCCATTGTGAACCTGACAACCTTTTTGCTGCCATCTTCCTGAATAAGTTCGTAGCCCATGGTGCCCTCATTCTCTTTCGTTCTGTAAACACAAAAAGACACAATCCGGAAACCTGAGGCAACCGGCTGCCGCCCTGTTTATTCTCAGACGGAAAAAGCTCATTGCTTATCCAGCCGGAGAATATGCTTAATAGAGGCTGAAAATGCCAAGCTGATGCTGCAGAGCCTTATTCCCCGCCTCTTCTGCTCACTATAAGCCTTGCCTCATCACTGTTTGGATAGCTTTCAACTATCAGTGTTTCGAGCCTGGTTCCATCGGAATTGGCTGAATGGGAGTTGTAAATTGCAGCTGCTCTTGCCAGTGCAGAAGGGGCCCGCTCGGAAGAAGGATATCTGAAGTACACAGCGGTGAATTCCTCCACTGCTCTGTGGGTTTCTCCCAGGTTCTGATGGCAGAGGGCGAGGTAGTAGAGGGCATCAGGAGCAACAGAGGTTTCAGGGCTGCCCATTGCAACCTCAAGAAAACCCTCTGAAGCAACAGAATAGCCCCCCTGCTGGTACTGTCTGTATGCCTCTTCATAAGCGGTCTGTACTGAAGCAGGTGTTGAACCGGAAGAGGTTTGAGCCCCGCTGCTGAGCATTCTTTCAAGCCTGTCAACCACTTCCTGAAGAGCCTCAACATCAAACGAGCCTCTAAGTCCCGACTGGGCCTGAACAGCCCTTAGCAGAGTTTCGTTTCCTGCAGCAACGATCTTTATCGAATCAAGAACCATCTCCATTCTGCCGGTGCGAAGCTCCATCTCCTCCACTCTCCCTGGAGAATGCGCCCATTGGGAAACCCAGCAGGAAGAAAAGAGGAGAACTGCTGTCAGAGATATAATCAGCAGCTTCATGGTGTTACTCCGGAAGAATGCGGATGTGCACCCGCCTGTTCTGTGAATAAGCCCAGTCGTCTGTTCCTGAAACGAATGGCCTTTCCTTGCCGTAACTGACAGTTTCAAGCCTGGAGGAGGAAATACCGTAGTTTACCAGATAATCAAGAACTGTCTGGGCTCTTCTCTCACCAAGGGCAAGGTTGTAGTCCACAGTACCCCGTTCGTCGCAGTGCCCTTCAAGAAGCACCCGAAAATCCTGATTGGACATCATGTAACCTGCGTCAGCCATGAGAATATCCAGCATCTCTCCGGAAAGCTCTTCTGAGTTGTAATCAAAGAAAACATCATTCACCGCCAGTTGATGATCTGCCAGCCGGTCTGCGTAGGTTTCCACTGTATCATCAACCCATACACCGGTATCAAGGGTGTCCGTATCTGTGAACAATAGTGTGTCCGGAACATCCCCGTTGCCGGTATTCGCGTCATCCGGTCGGCATCCGGCCGCCAGCAGAGCTGCCAGACAGCACACATAAACAAGGGTTTTCTTCACCGGTTACCTCCCTGTTCCGGCACAGGCGACCATGTGGCGCAGTAGCTGTCACTTCTGCTGGTAAGCCTGTAAAGCCTGAGTTTGTTAAGTTCCAGAAGATATATTGAACGAACTCCATCCATGTCGCTGGAGAACGCAAGATGTCTGCCTGAAGGGGACCATGCAGGGTCCTCATTGAGTGTCCCCTCTGTGGTCACCTGGCGAATATCAGTTCCATCAGAGTTCATCACAAAAATATGAAAGGCCCCTTCTGACCTTGCACAGTAAGCGATTCTGTTCCCGTCAGGGGACCAGGCGGGGCTGTCACAGTAACCATGGGCAAAACCAGCCCTCTCTGCTGTTCCTCCTGCAGCATCCATGACATAGAGCTGAGGATAGCCCACTCTGTCACTTGTGAAAATCATCTGCTGCCCTGTGGGAGAGAAAGACGCAGAGGTCTCAATGGACCCTCTGGCAGTGAGCCTGGAAGCATTCGAGGAAGCCATGCTGTAACGATAAATATCAGAGTTGCCTTCAACGCTTCTGGTGAAAGCCAGAGAGGAACCGTCAGGGGCCCATACCGGAGCATAGTTGACTCCTTCTGAGACAATTCTGGAAGCAGAAGCAGAAGCAAAGGAATACAGGTAAAGATCACCTGAGCCCGCCCGGTATGAAGTAAAGGCTATCCACTCACCGGAAGGACTCCATGAAGGGGTTGTGATTACCTCACTGTCGGAAATGACCTCCTGATCAGGGCGATTGTCCAGAGTGGCCGCCATGAGGGAATACCTGCCCCCTGAGCGCCGGACATATGCGACACTGGTTGAGGCTATTCCCTCTTCGCCGGAAAGAAGATAAACCAGGTCATCGGCAAATGAGTGAATAAGAGGCTCCCAGGAAGGCCCTGCGTACTCCTTCTTCAGAAGCATTTCCCCCTCTGCCCCGTCTACGGCGGCAGAAAGAAGAAAACTGCCTGAATTACCGGAAAGAACGCACCTGGCGTGGGCATACCCTTCTCCTTCAGGAACAGTCTCCAGAAGTCCTGAAAAATCAATGTCGAACTCCAGCTGTTCTGAAGCCCAGTCACTTCCGGAAAACTCAAAGCTCACCGGTATACACTCAGCTCCAACCGGTGTCATCTGCATGAACTCAGCAGAGTAACCTGTTACTGAAAAAGCCATAAACAAGTAAGGAAAAATTATTCTCAAACTGACCCTCCTGCCCTCTCTGCACTTACAGGTACTATACTATCTGAAAGCATATTTTTGTTCCATTCTAAAGAAAAACAGAAACTCTTCGGACTAAGGGGTATCACCAATACACTAAAGTGCTTCAAGAAGCTCCTTCATTTCTTCCAGAGAGGGAACCCTTCCCCTTACCAGAACCTTTCCGTCCACTGCCAGAGCAGGGGTTATCATTACACCGAATGACATGATGTCATTCAGATCGACAACCTTTATCAGCTGGTAATCAAGACCGATACTGTCCGCTGCCTTTACCGCTGTTTCAGCCATCTTTTCACACTTGGGGCAGCCTGTGCCCAGCACCTGTACCTTCATCATAATATCCTTTCAGTCAGTTCAACGACTCCGAATGAGAAACCTGACCGCCGCTATACAATTGTTCCAAAGAGCATACCGGAAACAGTGGCCATTGCAACCACCAGTGCCACGAAAACAATAGTTTTCTTTGTTCCCATAACACTTCTTATCACAAGCATATTCGGCAGGCTGAGAGCAGGGCCTGCAAGCAGCAGAGCCAGTGAGGGGCCGCTGCCCATTCCGCTTCCGATAAGCCCCTGCAGTATTGGTATTTCTGTAAGGGTGGCAAAATACATGAATGCGCCTGCCACAGAAGCAAAAAGATTGGCCCGCAGTGAGTTCCCTCCAACAGCCTTCTCTATCCATGAAGCAGGTATGAACCCGTTTCCGTGTTCGCATCCAAGAAGCAATCCTGCTGCAAGAACCCCGAACATAAGCAGAGGAAGTATCTGCTTTGCAAAACCCACAGTTGATCCCAGCCAGGACTTAGTCTCTCCGCTGCCACTTGCAAGAACCAGAGACAGACAGGTCATTCCTGCCACAAACGGTATTGTTATTCCTTCAGAGAAGAGTGCTGAAACTAAAACCAGAGCGCCTGCTGCCAGTACCTTCCACAACCTGATATCCATCCACAGAACAAGAACCGCTCCGAACAAAGCGCTCCACAGAACCAGCAAAGAGTTTTTCATACTGAAAACAGCTGCCTGAAAACTACCAGTTTCTCCGTTCTGCCAGGTGGCGGTAATCATTATTATCACCATAAGAAAAAAGAAAACGCCGTTCTTCCAGAGGGCCCTTCCTCTGACAGTATCATGTACGGGAACAGCTTTCATTCGTTCGCCTTCAGACTTGCAAAAAAACAGGTGCATGAGCAGGCCGATAACCACACTGAAAACCATTGCGCCAACAGCTCTGGCAATACCAAGTTCAACTCCAAGCACTCTGGCGGTAAGAATTATCGCAAGCACATTCACAGCAGGGCCTGAATAGAGAAAAGCAGTTGCAGGACCTATTCCGGCACCCATTTTGTATATGCCTGCAAAAAGTGGAAGAACGGTGCATGAACAGACAGCCAGTACCGATCCTGAAACTGAAGACACAGCATAGGCAAGAGTCTTTCCTGCATCTGCACCAAGGTACTTCATAACAGATCCCTGGCTCACAAACACGCCTATGGCTCCTGCAATAAAGAATGCCGGAAGCAGGCAGAGCAGCACATGCTCCCTGGCGTAATTCCGGGCAAGGTGCAGCGATTCCATAACCGCCCCTGAAAATCTCTCCGACTCAAGGGGCATGAAGTAAACACCCACAAATATTGCCACTGCCCAGGCCAGGAACTTCCATTCACTCCTCATTGAATCTCCAGTCGAAAGAGTTCAGGCAAATATACTTCCGAACAGCGCAGCACGATCAACAACAGATTCTGGAATGCATTTTGTCAATACCTGACCAGTTCAGCAAACAATCTTGATTGCCGAAGAAAAACCTGCTGATAAGCATTGACAACTAACTCTTAAAATTACCTTTCAACACTTATATTTAAGATTTAAAGAAAAGATATTATGTTATAAAACGAGCAAGCCACTCTGGATTTGTTTTTCTCAGATGCCAACTATTTTCTGTGTTTATAATTTGTTAAGGCATGCAGATGCTATGCCTGCTGAGAGAGGAAGCAAGGTCATTATGTCCAGGAATTCATCTGCAAAATACCGCGAAAGTCGCTCGGATTTATCCTGCTAATCATGCCGGTTCCCTGACACAGAATGCCTGAAGAGCATTATAACAGCAGCCTTCCTTATCCGCTATACTGTGGTTGTTTTCAGCGAAAAGCAGTATAGTATTTTTTCATTTCTGCTGTCTTTAAACATATTGTTCAGTTGTCTGTTTTCTGCAGTAGCAGCTATGGGAGAACCGGGTGCTTCTTTTCGGAACTTAAGATTGGAACATGATTCAGCACATGAGCGAAAACCGCAACTGCCTTCCCTCTTCCCCGCTTATAGCTGTACTTATGATAAACTACAAACAGTGGGGACTTACAGAGAAGTGCATAAACTCTCTGAGAAAATCCATCGGAGTTGATCTTATAATAAGCCTTGTGGACAACAGTACATCATCCTCTGTACCGGAATGGGTCACTGAAGCTGATGACATTGTTTTTTACTCCAGTCCTGTGAACTCAGGGTTTATCGGAGGCTGTATACATGCATTCGAGATGGCAATGGAGCGGAAACCGGATCTGGTCATGCTTCTTAACAACGACACTGAAGTTGAGCCTGATACTCTGAAACTTCTTGCGGACAGGTTCAGGTCAGATCCTTCCACAGGGCTTGTAACTCCCGCGATAACATACGCTTCAAACAAAAATCTTATCTGGCATGCAGGGGGAAAATTCATTCCCTGGCAGATGAAAGCAGCCCCTGTATATCGTACAGTATCAGAGCTTCCTGTTGACCCGGTTGAAGTTGATCAGGTATCAGGATGCGGAATGATGATGAGACCTGAACTTTTCAGGGAAACAGGCTATCAGAACCCTGAGTTTTTCCTTTACCACGAGGATGTTGAGAAGAGCCTGCGGGCGAAAGCAAAAGGGCTTCACAACTGGCTGGTTCCCCAGGCGCGTCTGATTCATCATGTCTCTGTTTCTGCAGGTGGAGTACTATCAAAAATTGCAGTTTACTTCACCCACCGTAACCGATTCATCTTTGCCAAAAGGAATTTGAAACCTGGATATATGTTCCTCTTTACCCTCTACTACCTGTCGGTTACCGCTGCCAAAACCCTGACCTACCCCCTCAAGGGTACAGGAAATCTGGTTCCTGTAATGTGGCTGGCAACCCTTCACGGTGTCACAGGCACGACAAACAGAGTTCCGGAATGGCTCTTCAACGGACAAAGCTGATGAAAATTGCGTTTCACATAGACTCTCCTCCCTGCAGGCCTACTGGAATCGGAAGATACACAGGAGAACTGCTGAAGGCCCTTCAGAGAAGGGGAATGGATGTGGAAAGCTGGATACGGTGGAGATGGAAAAATCACGCATCTGAACTCTGCAGAGGCACTCTGATCAGACCGCTTCTTTCAACTGGAGATTTTTCAGACCTGCTCCTTCCTGCAGTCTACAGCTCCATGAAGGGCATCAGAATAATACACTCACCGAACGGTAACCTTCTTCCATTTACCGGAAAGGCCTGTCAGACGGTAATGATACACGACCTTGCTTTACACATATTTCAAGACCTGAAACCGGCAGAAGAGGTAAAACACTGGAAGAAAAAGATTGCCGCTGCTGTTAAACATGCAGATGGTATTCTTGTGAACTCCGCCACCACTGCAGCAGATCTGGAACACTTTTTTCCAGGGTCATCCTCAAAAACATTCATTACTCGTCTGGGCATTGACCACCTGAAAAGAAAACCGAAGGGTTCTGGAAGAGGAAAGCACATTCTTGCAGTGGGAACCGTTGAGCCTCGCAAAAACTATGTGAAGCTTTTTGCTTCCTACAGGAAACTCCGTCTCCAGTCCAGGTCAACTCCTCCCCTTTTGATAGCAGGAGGAATGGGCTACAGAAGCGATGAAATCAGAACCTGTGCAGGAGAGGGGGTTCATTTCACCGGATATGTCTCTGAAAAACGACTGCATGAACTTTACAGAGATGCCCTGTTACTGGTAAATCCTGCCTTGTACGAAGGGTTCGGTTTTTCAGTACCTGAAGCTATGAAATTCGGGCTTCCTGTTGTCTGCTCCAGCACCAGTGCCCTGGGAGAACTGTTCGGAGAGGCTTCCTATCAGGTGAACCCTGAAAATATCGATTCAATTACAGAAGGCATCACCCAGGCTCTTGAGAAAGGCCTGACTCCTTCCATGAAAGCATCTTCAGAAAAGCTTTTCAGAACTCTGAGCTGGAATAACTGTGCTGAAGCAACGGAGAGGGCCTTTCGTGCATTACTCTGAGATATTCGTCAACAATACTCCAGAAACGCCTGGAGCAGGCTTTCCTGCTGAATCTCCTCTGAACGGCCCTGATGGAAGCCTGGGAAAGCTCGAAGGAAAGCTGCCTGTTGGAAATTATTTCTATAATGCTGCGAGATAACTCTTCAGGACTCTCAGCCAGCTTAAGACATTCAGACTTTTCCAGACCAAGACTTGCTGCAACTCTTGAGGTTGTAACCACAGGAATACCGGCAGCCATTGCGGTAATGACCTTAAGGGGAGTACCGCTTCCTATTCTCATAGGTGCGGCAAGTACAGATGCCCTGGCATAGTATGGTCTCATATCTGGAACTGATCCGGTAACCTCAACCTGGGGCGAAGCAAGATCAAGAACTTTTTTCACAGGATTTCTGCCGCAGAGAACCAGTTTCCCTTTCCAGCCACCGGCAAGAAGAACCGGTAAAACCTCTCGCACCAGATAAACAGCCGCATCAATGTTAGGATAGTAGCTCATATCACCGGAGAAGAGAACAAGTCCAGGTTCCGGTTCCCTGGTTACTTTCCAGAAATCTGTATCCACACCATTCATCACCACAGGAACAGAAGCCTGACGAAGGCTGGAAAAGTAGGCGGCATCGGTATCTGAACAGGCCACAATACACTCAACCTGCCTGATAATCCTCTCTTCTGCTCTTCGCAGCTTCATGAAGGTAATATACCTGTGAAGCCTGACAGGAAGAGTTGTGCCCTTTACCCTGAAAAGCCCTTCACTTAACTTCCATTCTATATTATGAGCATCGTATATGACAGGATATTCAACTGGAACAAAGGGAAGCACATGAATTCCAGAAACAACAAATGCGTCAGGCTCCATGCTTTTTATGGCTTCCATCACATCATTGCGCTGTCTGGAAATTCTGTAGTCCATTAGTATTCTGGGTTCCATACTGAACAGTTCCATGAATCGGGAAGGCTTTACAGGTTTGAAGGGAACATCAGGCTCAAAACCTTCTTCACACTCAGGATAAATTTTCAAGAGACGATAGTTGGCAGGAACCTGATCCAGAAGGGTTCTTATTCTGATTGCAAAACCGGTATTCAGAGGCTGCGGCGGAAAGGTGGATAAGAAAGCAATCTTCTTCAATGCAATTCCTTTGAGAAAGCCGGCTGGACATAAGTTTAGCGAGCCTGAATATTAACAATTCTTATCTCCATTACAAGACAGCAGGAGCAGCAACAGGGTGCAAAAAAGGCTTGGCATTTTTCATATGCTTCCCTCAGGCGGAGGCATCAGAGTCGCAACACAGTTTGCGGAAGGTCTGAGTTCGGCGTTTTCCGTAAAGGTATACAGGCCTGAGGGCGGAGTATCTTTCCGCAGCAGCCATCCTGTAAGTGAGCAGACATTTCTCTTTCCAATGTGGAAACGCCCTTCCGGGCTGCTGAAACCGGTATCGCCGCTTTTTCTTATTCTCAGGCTTTATTCTTTCAGAAGGTTATGCAAAACTATTGCAGAATCCATGAATACACAGGCTGACATAGCTCTGGTCCACAATTCTCTTCCTATAGCATCTCCACCTGTGCTCAACTATCTGAATATTCCATCTCTTTACTACTGCTACGAGTATCCGAGGCACATCTATGAGAGTGATATTATCAGAAGGTCAGGCAACAGGTTTACTGAGTTTCTGCTGAAACCCCTTGCGATTGCAGAAAAAGAAATGGATCGTTCTTCAGTGGCGGAAGCAGACAGTATTGCCACTTTCTCAACTTACATGAAAAACCGTATTCAAAGTATATATTCTCGTAATGCATCCATCATCAGACCAGGTGTCGATACATCTTTCTTCTTCCCTGTGCCCTCAACAAATAGAGAAAACTACATTCTTTCTGTTGGAGCTTTATGGCCGTTCAAAGGTCATGAAAAAACATTGAGAATACTTGCTGCCATCAAGAACAAGCCGAAACTTGTAATAACGGCAGACAGGGCATATCCAGGCTATAAAAAGCACCTTGAAGCCATCTCATCAGATGCAGGCATTCAGCTTGCCATAGAAGAAGGAGTAACAGACAGCAGACTGAGAGACTTGTACAGACAGGCAAAACTGGTTATCTGCTGTCAGAAGCGAGAGCCATATGGTCTTGTACCGCTTGAAGCAATGGCATGTGGTACACCTGTCCTTGCTGTTGCAGAAGGAGGCTTTCCGGATAACATAGAACACAACAAAACCGGATTTCTGTTTGATGGTACTGTCAGCCATGGAGCGCATATTCTCAAAATGATTCTGAATAACCGTGAACTGGCTGAAGCGGCGGGCTCCGCAGGAAGGGAATTTGTCATGAAGGAAAGATGTCTGTCCTCTGGAATAAATCAACTTGCCAGGGAGATTGACAGATTATGAGAATAGCCTTCAACATAGATTACCATATTACAGTACTCACAGGTATAGGAAGATACGGCAGAGAACTGCTGAAGGCCATGCTTGAACTTGGTATTCAATGTGATGTCTGGCTTGCCAGATACATGAGAACACTCATTGAGCCTGATGACAAGATTCTTGATAACGCATCTTTTTATCCCTGGCCAAGAAGAATTACCGACTACTTCTGGCCATCAAGAGAGGCTCAACGGAAAGGCATAACATGGGTTCACAGTTCCAACTGCATGCTTCTCCCTGAGGGAAAAGGATTCAGACAGACTGGAATGATCCATGATCTGGGACCTTTCAACTATGGCCACATGAAAGCAAAGAAAGACACCCATTGCTGGAGGCATCGAATTCAACAAATGGTGAAAAAAGCTCACTGTATCACAGTGAACTCCACGACTACCAGAAACGATCTTCTGAGCATTTTTCCCCAGGCGGAAGGCAAAGTATTTGTAACCCCTCTGGGGATTGACCACTTCTCCGGTTCAGAAAAACGACATACCGGTTCTGATCACATACTGGTTGTGGGTACAGTGGAGCCCAGAAAAAACATTGACGGACTCCTTAAAGCATATGCAGAACTCGCTTCCCGCAGGCACATCCCTGAACTGGTCATTGCAGGCAAGGACGGATTCAAAGCTGAAGAATACAAAAGAATGCCCGGTGAACTTGGTATCGGAGAAAGGGTGAAGTTCACAGGTTATATCACAGACTCAGAATTGAATAAGCTGTTTGCCAGGGCTGTCTGCCTGGTACATCCGGCCCACCATGAAGGTTTTGGATTTACTGTGCCTGAAGCATTCAAATGGGGTCTGCCTGTTGCAGCAGCCAGAACAGGTGGAACAGAGGAATTCTTTACAGACTGCATCTGGCCTGCTGACCCTGAAAAAGTGGAATCAATCTCTGAAGCTATGGAAAATGCCATTTTCAAGGGAATAACAACTGAACAGCTGGCAGCCAGGAAAAAAGTTCAGCAAACGCTCACATGGGAAAACTGCGCCAGAAAAACGGTAAAGGCACTGGAAACAGCAGAGAACAGCTGAGCGCCTCCTGTGCGAAATCATTGTATTCTGTTATTTTAGCTGGTGTACTGTATTGATTCGGATTACGATAGTCTGCGCGATCTGTATCCGTTCAGGCATGAAGCTGAAAAAGGCTCATAGTCTTTCGCTGCGCAAACCTTAATTGCAGCCTGAAAAATACGGACCGGCAGGCTTAGTTTGTTTGAATTAGTATAGTTTTATTGTTTATACAGCCACACGCTTGTCTTCATAGGAATGGAGTAATATGAGGAAAAGGGTTTTGATTACAGGAGGAGCCGGATTTATAGGTTCACACCTTGCCGATCTTTTACTTGAGAATGGATACGAAGTAAAGGCTTACGACAATCTTGATCCTCAGGTTCACGGTCCTGATGCAGCTCGTCCGGATTATCTGAACAGTAATGTGGAACTGGTTGTTGGAGATGTGCGGGACAGTGAAAGCTTCGCAGCAGCGCTGAAGAACTGCAGCCACCTTGTTCATTTTGCCGCAGCAGTAGGCGTAGGACAGTCCATGTATGAAATAACCCGCTACACCTCAATCAATACAATGGGAGCTGCAGCTGTTCTTGAAGAAGCGGTAAAACAAAAAGATCATCTGGAAAAAATGCTTGTGGCAAGTTCCATGTCCATATATGGCGAAGGGCTGTACAGCTGCAGCTGTTCCGGGCTGATTTCCCCTGGTCTTCGGTCTGATGCCCAGCTGTCCCACAGGAAATGGAATATGCTCTGTCCGCATTGCGGAGAACCCTGCGTGCCGATGCCGACCCCTGAAACAAAACCGCTGTTTCCTGCAAGTGTCTATGCAGTTAACAAAAGAGATCACGAGGAGCTTTTTCTTTCAGTAGGCAACGCCTATGACATTCCGGCAACTGCCGCACGATTTTTTAATGTTTACGGAGAAAGACAGGCCCTTTCAAACCCGTATACAGGAGTTGCAGCCATCTTTGCTTCAAGGCTTCTCAACGGAAAACCTCCTGTTGTTTTTGAAGATGGCGGCCAGAGCAGGGATTTTATCCATGTAAAAGACATAGCCAGAGGGTGTCTTAAAGCAATTGAGAGCAGCATATCTGCAGGCAAAGTTTACAACCTGGGAACAGGTCGGAAGTTGTCCATTCTGGAAGTTGGGCGGGAAATAGCCAGGGAACTGGGGCGTCCTGCTGACGATTTCATCATAAGGAACCAGTACCGGGCTGGAGATATCCGTCACTGCTTTGCAGATGTCTCAAGGGCTCAGAATGAGCTGGGATTTACAGCAGAAACTGCATTTGAGGATGGTGTTTCTGAACTGTGCAGCTGGGTAGAGAATCAGACTGCTGTTGATAAGGTTGAGAAAGCAATCCAGGAACTTCAAAAGAAGGGACTGGCCAGATGAGTTTTCATCTCCTTGTGGATTCCAGAGCCGTTCAGAAGAATGTTGACGGTATAAGCAGATTTGCCCTGAATGTAACCAAATGCATTAAACGAAAAAGACCTGACTGGAAAATAACTGCGCTGATAAGTTCTGATGCCTCTTTTCATATGACAGGCAGCGGTGTTGAAATACTACACAACAACTCTTCCAGATTCAGCAAAAGGGCAAACAGAAAAGTTGCCGAAATAATAAACGAAGCAAAGCCTGATGTTTATTTAAACTATTCAATGACCGGCCCCAAGCCTGAAGCTGCTTCCATAGTCACTGTTCATGACCTGATGGTTCTGAACCTGCCGTGCTACTTCGGCGATGGCGTTATAAGAAATGCTCTCAGCAGAATAATCTTCCAGAAATCCCTGGCGGAATCGGTGGAACACGCAAGCTTCGTAGCTGTTCCCACTATGACTACAAAACTTGATGTAATCAGAAGATTCAAAAACTCCGGCGACAAGATATTTATTACAGGCGAGGGGCAAGCCCTCTTTGACGGTCCGGTTGATACTGGAATAAAGCGTGAGAATTTTTTCCTTTGTGTTGGCAATGCAAGAGGTTACAAAAACATTCCAAGGTTGCTCACTGCCTACGGAAGACTATGTGCCATGGATTCCACAACACCGCCTCTTACCATGGTTGTACGAAAAGACCGTGCCTGGAACCAGTTCAGAAAACACCTGGATTCAAACCCTGCAAGATCTGCCATCACCGTGCTTACAGGTATCTCAGATGATGATCTGCGAGAACTTTACTTGAAATGTCGAGCGCTGCTGATGCCATCTGTATACGAAGGGTTCGGACTGCCTGCACTTGAAGCAATGGCAACAGGCGCTCCTGTAATCGCATCCAAAACCACATCCCTTGAAGAGGTTGTGGGAGATACAGGCATACTTATTGATCCATTCTCTGTAATCGGAATAATGAGAGGAATGGCAGAACTTAAAGCGTCATCTGAAGAAGAACTGGCTGAAATGGGAAAAAGAGCAAGGGAAAGGGCTGCAAAGTTCTCCTGGAGCAAAACCGCAGATACTTTTCTGAAAAAGATAGAGGAGCTTCAGTGCGTGTAGCTGCAGTCAATCCTCCGTTCATGGACGGAAGGTTCTCAAGAACATCCAGGTCACCTGCTGTTGTAAAAAGCGGCACAATGTACTGGCCATTCTGGCTTGCTTATGCAGTAGGCTCTCTGGAAAAAGAGGGACATCAGGTTCTATTTCTCGACTGCCCTGCCACCTCTGTGGGTCTTGAAGAAATGCTTGATATGGTTGGGAGTTTTGCTCCGGAACTGACAATTCTTGATACCAGCACTCCATCGATCAACAGCGATATCAATGTTGCAGGCGAAATTAAACGAATTCTTCCTGACTGCCCTTTGATAATGGTTGGAACCCATGCAAGTGCAAGACCTGAAGAGGTACTTAAAACCGCTCCCTTTGTGAGTGCAGTAGCAACAGGCGAATACGATATCACTGTTGCAGAAGCAGCTGCAGCTCTCAGTTCCGGAAAAAGTCTTACCATGGTCAGCGGGCTGTGGCTCAACGGAAACGAAGGGCCCTTTGCTACATCTCCCAGGAAACCAGTTGATAATCTTGATTCTCTACCTATGCTTGCAGACATATACAAAAAACACCTGAAGCCTGAAAACTACTTTTTTGCCGCGGCCAGATACCCTTCAGCTATGATGATAACAAGCAGAGGCTGTCCTTTCAAATGCTCCTACTGTGTGTGGCCTCAGGTTCTGCATGGAGGTAAATACAGAACCAGATCGGCGGAAAATGTCGCTCAGGAATTCATGCAAATGCAGAAGCACTTTCCTCAGCTTCAGGAAATTGTTTTCGAAGACGACACCTTCAGTGTTGACTCAAGAAGGGTTGAACTCATAGCTGATGCTTTGATAAAAGCAGGAAACCGCCTTCCCTGGACTGCCAATACCAGAGCGAATCTTTCCCTTGAAGCAATGAAAAAAATGAAACAGGCCGGATGCCGGCTTATCATAGTAGGCTATGAGTCAGGCAGCCAGACAATCCTGAACAATGTTTCAAAAGGAACAACTGTAGAACAGAATCTTGAATTCGCCAAAAGGGCAAAAAAAGCCGGTCTTCTGGTGCATGGCTGCTTCATGGCAGGCAATCCAGGTGAAACCATGGAAACACTTGAGGAGACTTTTCAAATGGCTCTGAAACTGAAACCGGACACTGCTCAGTTCTTCCCTATAATGGCTTATCCGGGAACAAGACTTTACAGAGAGCTTAAGGAGTCCGGCGGTCTCAGCACTGAAGACTACTCAAAATGGCTCACAGAAGAGGGGCTGCATAACTGCGTTGTTAACCTTCCCGGTCTCTCATCGGAACAGCTGGTCAAATGGTGTGATGAAGCCAGAAGGAGGTTTTATCTAAGACCTTCTTACCTGTGCTATAAAGCAATTCAGACAATTCTTCACCCTGCAACTGAAGGCAGAAGAACGGTCAGAGCTTTCTCTACCTTCAGAAAACACCTTTTCAGGAGGCAGAAGTGAAAAAATTTGCTGTACTGACCGGAATGCTAATGGATGGAGCTGCTGTTTTTCTGGCTCTTTACCTGGCAGCTCTGGCAAAGTTCAGCTGGGGCCTCTTTCCTGGAGTAGCGCCTGTCTCGAACCATGTTATCACATCAGGCAGTTTGTTCTCTGTGCTGTACTGGTGGATAATTTTTGCGGCTACCGGAGCTTACCGGCTTCACTGGGATCGAAGCTGGGCAGATGAAATAAGAATGGTCTTTCAACCGGTGCTGGCTGGTTTTGTGATACTCTCTCTCTCTGCATTTCTTATCTCCCCTGAAGCTTCCATAGGCAGATGGATATTCCTTATCTATTTTGCGTTGATGAATACTACAGTCTTTCTTGCAAGGTGTTCCTCCAGGCTTTTCGAGAGAAGGCTGACCAAGAAAGGGCATATCAGCCGTAAAGCCCTTGTCATAGGTCTGGGGCAGAGCGCAAAAGACCTTAAAGACTATCTGAGTATCAATCCTGCAGCAGGGTATACAGTTGCCGGATTCATTCGCCCTCCGCATCCCGTTGATCCTCCTGTTGTTTCAGAAAAAGCTGCAGGTACTGTTCAGGACATTCAAAGGCTTGCTTCGGAACTGGGTATTTCTGAGCTTCTGGTGACAATAGCCTCCAATTTTCATAATGATATTCTCACCCTGCTTATGCCTGCTGTGCAGTGCGGTTTGAGGGTCAAGCTGCTCCCTGATCTTTATGATGTGGTTGCAGGACATGTACACAATACTCAGATTCTGGGTCAGCCCCTGATGGAACTACTGCCTGACAGACTCTCCTTCTGGGAGAAACTTGTAAAAACAACCGGGGATTACCTGATAAGTCTCACTGTGATCCTTCTGGGAATGCCTGTATGGCTCCTTGTTTCTCTGGCCATAGTGCTGGACTCAAGGGGAGGCGTATTTTACAGGCAGCTCAGAACAGGTGAAGGCGGCAGGGAGTTTAAGATTTTCAAATTCAGATCCATGGTTAAGAATGCCGAAAAGAACACAGGCGCAGTCTGGGCAGGACGGGATGATGCCAGGGTCACAAGGGTCGGTAAGTTCATAAGAAAAACCAGAATTGATGAAGTGCCTCAGTTCCTCAATGTTCTTACCGGTGATATGGCAGTAGTGGGCCCCAGACCGGAAAGACCTGAGATCATTACCGATCTGCGAAAAATGTACCCGTTCTATGACAAAAGACTTACAGTCAAGCCTGGAATAACCGGATGGGCACAGGTCAAACTGGAGTACGATACCACAATGGAAGATGTATCAAAAAAACTCAAACACGACTTTCAGTACATAGAGAACCAGTCGCTGTTCCTGGACCTTGAAATACTGGCCAGGACAGTACTGGTGGTCTTTACCGGAAAAGGTGCCCACTAACCTTTAGGAAAGGAAAAAATGGCAGTACCCCTTCTTGATATAAACAGACAGCACGCGGATATCAAAAACGAACTCCAGGAAGTCTTCAAAAGGGCTCTTGACTCCTCAAGATTCATCAAAGGCCCTGAAATGGAAGAGTTCGAGACTGAGTTCGCGAACTATTCAGGATGTGCCAGAGCTGCAGGCTGCGCCTCAGGAACAGATGCGCTGATACTTGCCCTTCAGGCTCTGGGTTTGAAGAGGGATGAGCTTGTAATTACCGTTCCATTTACATTTTTTGCCACTGCAGGCTCTGTGGTAAGGGCAGGAGGAAGACCTGTCTTTATAGATATTCTGCCGGACACTTTCAACATGGATCCGGACAAAACTGAAGCCTGGCTCAACAACCACTGCGCTATAACTGAACGGGGAGCAGTTCACAGAGGAACCGGCAGACGGGTAGCTGCTATTCTTCCAGTACACCTCTTCGGACAGCCTGCCAACATGGAAGCATTCAATGCAATAGGCAAAAGATGGGGACTGCCAGTGATAGAAGATGCTGCTCAGGCAGTTGGCGCCAAATGGGAAGGTACCTGCGCAGGATCCCTGGGGGACGCAGGATGTTTCAGTTTCTTTCCCTCAAAAAACCTGGGCGCACTTGGAGACGGTGGAATGGTAACCACCGGATCAGAAGAAACTTTCAACACAGTAAAGAGACTCAGAGAACATGGCGGTCAGGGTTATCTTCACAGCGAAGTTGGTACTAACAGCCGTCTTGACGCCCTTCAGGCCGGATTTCTCAGGGTAAAGCTGAGAAAGCTGGAAAGCTGGCACCAGGGGCGCAGAAAGAATGCCCAAAGGTACGATCAGGCCTTCGCAGACCTGGAACAGGTTCGTACGCCTGTCATAGACCCGAGAGCATGGACAATCTATAACCAGTATACTCTTCTTGCCCATAGAAGAGACGAACTGCTGGCCTGTCTGAGAGAAAAAGGAATAGGCTGTGCTGTCTATTACCCTCTCCCTCTTCATCTGCAGGAGTGTTTCAGCCACCTGGGCTACTCGGAAGGAGATTTTCCTGTTTCAGAGAAGTGCAGCAGAAGGGCCATATCACTGCCGGTGTTCGGAGAGCTGACAGAGGATGAACAGAATGAGGTTATTGAGGCGGTCAGGGAGTTCTACAGGAGCTGAGTATATTCTGCTCCTCTTCATTCTATCTTCAGTTTCAGCAGGTTCCCTGCTGGAGAGAACCCTGAATACAGGGACGAACCTTTTTGAACAGGATAAGCTCATTATAATAGGTTCAGGTCTGACAGGAGCTGCTGCAGCATACTGTATGGAAGACAGAGACGGCCACAGAGGCATTCTTCCCTTTGAGCCTTTCACCACAATGGACAGAATTGACAACGCTGCCTTCGGCTATGCCCTTCCTGCTGCCTCTGTCGCACTGTGGGCAGGAGGTGAGGTCTTCAGGAAAAACAGTATTGCTTCCACAGGAGAATCTCTCTGCAGAGGTCTTTTCTATACCTACGGAATTACGGAGATTCTTAAAAGAGGTACTCAAAGAGAACGGCCTGACGGCAGCAACTTTCGCAGTTTTCCCTCTGCCCACGGAGCAGGAGCAGCCTGTGCAGCTGCGGTTCTATGGAACAGGCATGGCCCCGAAGCAGGCATACCTGCAGCCGCTGTTGCCTTGTATACATGTATTTCCAGAGTAAACACAGGGGTACACTATCCGTCAGATGTTGTTATGGGAGCTGCTCTGGGAACCGCCTGCGGTCTTGCAGCTGCAGCGGCCTCCAGTGAAGAGGACAGAGCAGATGACGGAATCAGGCTGGGTATCTCAATCAACAGCAACGGAAGGATAACTCCTGTATTATGGTGAGAAAAAGATTGAACAGCTTTCGGTACGCGTTTGCAGGGCTGTCAACACTGGTTTCATCACAGCCGAATGCCAGAATACACCTTGCTGCAACAATTCTGGTAATAGCTTTTGCAATACTTCTGAACATTGCTCTGTGGGAGTGGGCAATTCTTGCGTTGGCAGCTGGAATGGTCTGGACAGCCGAGGCCCTTAACACAGCCCTCGAATTCCTTGCGGACAGGGTTGCACCTGAAAAGCACGAACTTGTAAGAAAAGCAAAGGACACTGCAGCCGGTGGAGTTCTGGCAGCGGCTGTTGCCGCAGCAGCGGCAGGTCTTCTTATATTCGTGCCTCACTTTCTCCTTCTTGTATGAAAGGTACATGATGCTGGACAGGAAAAGGCTCAGAAACGAACCGGAGCTTATCAGAGAAGCCATAGAGGCCAAGAAAGAAAAGGCCGATATCAATGCATGGCTGGCTGCTGATAATGACAAACGAAATCTGATGTTGAAAATTGAAGACCTCAGAAAGGAACGAAACAGGCTTTCCAAAGAGGTTTCGGTGAAGAAACGAAACGGTGAAGATGCCGAAGAGGAAATGATACTCAGCCGTCAGACAGGTGAACTCCTTTCAGAACTAGAGAACAAGCTTTCAGCAATCACGGAAACCATTACCGCTCTGGAGCTTTCTTTTCCCAACATACCGGACTCTGATGTTCCAAGAGGGGGAGAAGAAAACAATACAGAGGTGGCTCGTGAAGGAGTTCTGCCCCAGTTCAGCTTTCAGCCTAAACCCCACTGGGAACTCATGGATAAAACCTTTCTTCCTGCAGATGCAGCTATGATATCAGGCTCAAACTTTATCCTTTTCCGTGACTGGGCCGCAAAACTGCAGAGAGTCCTGATTAACTGGATGCTGGATTACAACTCATCCAGGGGCATGGAAGAAATCTGGTCGCCGTTCCTGGCCAATAGAGACTCCATGACAGCAACTGCGCAGCTCCCTAAAATGGAAGACGACATGTACCGTATTCAGAGTGGAGACTTTTACCTTATTCCCACTGGAGAGGTTCCTATAACAAACACCTGCAGGGGGGCTCTGATACCTGAAAAAGACCTTCCCCTGAAGCTTTGCGGATACACTCCGTGTTTCCGCCGGGAAGCTGGGAGCTACGGCAGGGATACCAGAGGCCTGAATCGGGTTCATCAGTTCGACAAGGTTGAGATGGTAAGGTTCGAGCATCCTGACAGGTCTGATGATGCCCATATGGAAATGGTTGACCATGTCAGGGGAATGCTTTCTCTGCTTGAGCTTCCTTACAGAGTTCTCCTGCTTGCCACAGGAGATCTGAGCTTTGCGGCAGCCAGATGCTATGATCTGGAAATATGGTCCGCAGGTCAGCAGAAGTGGCTTGAGGTCTCCTCCATATCCAATTTCAGAGATTTCCAGGCAAGGCGTGGAAACATGCGGTTCAAACCTGCTGAAGGTGGAAAACCCCGTTTTCTCCACACACTTAACGGCTCAGCGCTTGCTCTTCCCAGGCTTGTGGCTGCCCTTGTGGAGAACGGCCAGCAGGCGAATGGTTCAATTAAACTTCCTGCTGTAATTGCTGAACGAATGGGAACAGATATCCTGCAACAGCCTGAGAACTGATTCTTCTTATAAAAGACCAGCCGGCTCTTATGTGCTCCAAATATATGTATGGAACATAATTGCCGGCTGAATTCACAAGTTCGGCATATCTCTGATAGCTATTTTCTGAACTTAAGTTCCCTGCGTATTTCTTCAAAGAGAGTATTCCATTTGTTCCATGTTTCCGGATCATTTTCCCTCAGTTCGTACCACTTCTCTCTGGTGAACAGGAACGCCGAAAGAAGAATGAACGAAACAAGAAACACCTCTATCCAGATATAGAGCCGTTTGGGCTTGCTCTTCCACCCGGGATGGCGCGGTGGATCAAGTATTCGAAGTGAACTGCTGATGTTTTCTTCCTGTATTCTTGCCTGAATAACCTGTAGTTCAAGAGCTGATGCCATTCGCAGATTCATCTCAAAATCAGTCTTGAGTCTGGCGTATGCCACAACAGCCGGAGGCATATTCTCCAGCCCGGGGCCAATATCAAAGCCGGAACCTGGCACAGAACCTGACTCTATCATTTCTATCGCTTCACCAAGGGCCTGAGCTTCTGTTTCCAGCTGAAGTACCTGAGCGTTGGTTCCGTATCTCAGACCGTTTCTGATCGCACTGGCAGTTAAAGTAGCCTCAAGGTATCTGCCCTTCATCTCCATGAGAACAGCTATCAGCTCACCTATCTCCTCTTCCGGCATTATTGTGCCGTACTCCTCCTCAAAACTCAGCAGATCAGCAGTGGTGTTTTCAAGTGCAGTCTGCGCAACGAAAAACTGATTTTCAGTGAGTTCTCTGCTTTCCTCAAGCCTGGAAAGGGTGATTGAAGTATTAATGCTGTCTAAAAGGAATACTATTCTTTCAGAGACAGCAACCGAATAGTAGGGAGAATCGGTTGTTACCTCTATTTCTATAAATCCTGAAGATGTCACATCGGCCTCATAATTCTTGTTAAAATTCTTGCGCGCCAGATACATTGCCACTTCAGGCTGTTCTTCATGTTTTTCAAACAGCTCCAGAGAATCTGCATATCCGGTTGAGATGATAACATTATCTATAAGTGTTCTGCTGTTCAGTATCTCTGCATACACATCTGAGATGGTTGTCATCAGTGGCAGAGAATATCCCATACCTCCACTGAAAAAACCTGCAAAATCGCCAAGTGACAATCCACCAAGACTCAAACCGGCAGGTGCCTGCTCTTCTGGAGGAAGAATAACCGTTTTAACTGTATATGACTTGGGAATTAAATATGTAACTCCAATAGTCACTGCCATTATGAGAAGTAAAGCTTTTAGGAGGAACTTTCTGTTCCTAAGTAGTATATACATAAAACCTACTGCTGTATTGTTCATTCGTCTCCGCCAATCAGTTGTTGAACACGCTTTGGTAGGATATTATCACCGTCGCCACTCCTGTCAGAATGGTCAGGTACTCCTGCCAGAACTGAACTGCTACTCTAGGCACCACAACAGTAGCGCCTGGCGGAACTACTTTTGTAAGATCAGCCTCCTCTTCTGTACCGTCCGAAAGAACAAGTTTAAGTCCTCCCTGCCTTGCTGCAGCAGTAAAACCTCCTGCTGCACCAATATAGTAACCTGCATTCATTCCTGGCGCATAGCTGACTGGCTGTGGATATTCAACCTGGCCGATAACATTGATAAACTCCTGCGTAAAGGGTATAACAATTCTATCTGAGCCGTAAAGCACAGGAGAAGATTCCGCAAGCAGCGGATCGAAAGGAATTGCCTCCAGGCTGTCATGGCAGGTTCTCATTATATGGCATTCACCGATACCGGCCCTTTCTGAAAGGCCTCCTGCTCGCTGAAGAGCTGCAAAGGCAGTCTCTTCTTCAATATACTCCAGCACTACTCTGTATCCGGTTGACTCTGCTCCCGAAAGAGCCCCTTCAGCAATTATCAAAGCATCAGCAGAATACACATGAATACTTGAACCTCTGTGCATAAGAGGGTTGTTCTCAAGTCTTCCTCTAACAAGGAAGTCATTAATATTATGAACAACAGAATCACCTGAAGCTGTAACTTCAAGAATGTTGGAAAGAGAAGCAGTGGCAGTGGTGCCTCCGGCCACATCAAGAGCTTCAGTAAGCCTTGTAAGTCCATTAACGGTAATAATTCCTGGCAAAGCAACCTGACCTGTTACAGGAACCTCAAAACGGGCAGATCTGTAGAGCCCTGAAGAAACACTCAGTCTACCGTATCCTGACCTTATTGAATAACCGATACTTTCCTGAAGATCCATCAGGGTCATTCCTGTTACATCCACAGGGGAAAGGCCTGGAATAACCAGAATACCATCAAGGCCAATGGGCAGTACAACAGTGGCAACAGCCTCAGGTTCCCCTGCAAAGGGAACACCGCCTGGAAAATTTATCCATATCTGGTCGCCGGGACCGACAAGGTATTCTTCAGAATCAAAATAGTCAGATGCTGTTATCAGAACTCTTTCCTCTTCAACAGGGAGAAGAAGCTCTGCTGCAGGCGCCTCAGGCATCTGCATAAGAACAGCTGCAACCATTATATGTAACACCGTAAAATTCCTTCCCCTGAGAACTCTTTCTATCTTGTACCTGGATCCCAGATTGCTGCTGATTTTGCTGATACTGCTACAAAAACTCCTTTAAGGGATGCTGCGCACATCAGCCAGAAGAAATAAGGCATTTTTATTACCGAAGGTAGCCTGCTAGTAGATTTCCAGCCTACTATTACTAGCAAATAAAACCCTATTACGCTCAAAAACACTGAATTCAGAGGACCGTCTGAAAAACCCAGCGCCAGTCCGGAGATAGAGGCTAATATAGCAAATATGCCCATGTTCCATCTAAGGATCTTGTGAATGACAAGCTGAAGGGCCAAACCAATTCTCCCATTCTTAATGGACTTCCAGAGAAGAGAAAAAGCCGATCCGATCATCCAGCTGACAATGCGAACAAGCCGACTGTACTGACTGGAGTTGTCAGGTGTAGGTTCCGCAGCAACTGCATCAGGATTATACAAACATGAGTATCCCTTGATCCTGGTGGAGACCGCAGTTTCAAAATCATCTGCTCTTGATGGATTAACAGGATCGTAGAGATCTTTTCTTACGGCAAAAACAGCTCCTGTGGCTCCAAGCACCGCCCCTAATCTGCTGCCGAGAGCCTTCAGCTGCTGTTCGTATTTCCAGTAGGTTGATTCACATGTTTCCTGAGCAAGACTGTTCTGCTTTGAACCATCAACGCACCCCACCCTGGGATCAGCAAAAGGCATAACCAGCTCAGTTACTGTATTGGACCGAAAGGATGTGTTGGCATCGGTAAAAACCAGGATGTCACCTCTGGCAATTTTTGAAAGCTTTACCATAAGGGATGATTTCCCAAGTCGTTCTTCTGACCTGACAAACCTTACTCTGGAATTATCAAAAGACCGTATTATCTCGTCTGTACTGTCAGTAGATGAGTCAGAAGCTACAAGAATCTCAATTTTTTCAACAGGATAGTCCTGATCCAGAAGGTTCCTTATTCTCTGACCTATACATTTCTCTTCGTTTCGAGCTGCAACCATTACACTCACAAAAGGTAACTCTTTGAATGAGTGCTTCCTGCCTCTGGGAAAAAGCAAACCGAGAAGGAAAAGAGCCAATGGGTACAACAAAATGGGGATTAGAATAATCCCGCATGAAATCATGAACATCAGTTGCAGCCAATATGTCAGTGCCGGCTCCTCCATTTCAAAAAGGATTGGAAATCTATAGTGAATCCTCCTCACTACAGCAACAAGCATAGCCCTGGGCAGTGACCAGACTTAAAACAACCCAGAACAGAGCACCTGTCTGGGGCCACGGTATCAGATTATCAAAAAGCTGATGGAAACCGAATCCCAGTAAACCTAAAGCCATACCTGCACCAAGACTGTTATTAATACTGCTTTTGAAGCCTGCAATCATAGCAATTACAACGGCACTGACAAACAGGAGAAGTGAGAGAATAGAGAAAAATCCTCCCTTAAGAGGCATCTCCAGCAGAAGACTGTTCAAGCCTCCAAAACGCTCCTGCCGGTCTATGCTGTCTTCATGCCTTACCTCCCAGAAACCGTAGAGCGCAGTTCTTCCGTAGAAGTATTCCCTTCCTCCCCATCCTGTCCCCTCAAGGAGATTCTTTGACATCTCGTTGACAAAACCTTTGTATGAAGTATATCTGTGCAGAAGACTTACATCGGTCATCATTGCATTATTATCTCTAAGGACTGTCAGCTGCCTCTCAAACTCATCAGCGTTGCTGAATACATAACCTGCAAAAAGGGTAAAGGTAATCACAGGAATCCAGATCTGCTTTCTGTACCTGTAAACAAGATAGAGGAAGCAGGATCCTGTCACAGTGAGAAATCCTCCTCTGGAAAAAGTATAGAGCACATTAAACATTCCAAGAATAACAGCAGCAAATGCTGTAGTTTTCCATATTCTTGATTTGAAGAAAAACATGGCAGCAAGTATTGTAGGTACCAGAAGTTCAAGAACTCCGGAGTAGGAATTGGGACCACCCTTGATGGTGGAATAAACCCTTCCGGCAAGATCAAAACCGGAGGCCCTGTCTCCAAAATTGTCAATCTCGCCTGAGTTATACTGGTAAATACCGATAATGGACATTACTAAAAGCATAAGTGTCATGGACTTTACAAAACGCTCAAGCCATATGCCCTTTCCATACCATGTGTAAATCACCGGAAGGATGATTGCGAAAATGTATATTTTATGCCCTTCCCGCACTGTATTCCAGAGATATCCGTCATGCAGATAAATGGAAGCGAAAACTGAAGCAAGCTGAGCGAGATAGGCAAGAAAAACCAGCTTGAAGGGAAGAGGCATATCAAAGATTCGTCTGAAACTGCTGATACGGTAAACAAGGTATACAAAGCCGCACAGCAGTATACCAATGGTAACAGGCTCGATATAGAACTCTCCCAGACTCATGGGAGAACCACTGAATGCTATAAGAAAAGGCAGCCCAAGCAGCCATAATCTGATATCACGAAGAAAAAGCAAAGCTGTAACGGCCAAAGGCACAGCAACCATAAGATGCCGAAAGGCTGAAGGCTGTGTAATGAGTATAAACATATAAAACAGAGCTATGGCTGTTATGAATAACCAGACAACTCTCTTTGGATTAAACGGTTCAACTCCCTGAAAGTTCAACTTACTCTGCTTCCTATGCTCTGTAGTTCAGGTTGACCGCAGGCATTCTCAATACCTCAAACTGAAGAACGACCTTGAATATTCCAGTGATTATTAAGATTACCACTAACACTGTAAAGGGCTTCCGCTGTAAACTCTCTGCCTGAAAAACCCTGCTTCTGTGAATCCTTGCTCAGTAAGAAGCCTGGCTCCGGCAGAAAGGCCGAAGAAAGCGTTCTCCTTCCTGTGGGAATCAGAGCCCAGGGTTACAGCAGTTCCACCGATGGATCGATACAGGGCAATTACAGGAGGTGAAGGGTATGTGGTCTTCTCAGGCCTTCTAAGCCCTGCTGTATTCACTTCCAGCACAATCCCCCTGTCCAGCATGGCTGTAAATATTTCCCTTAAGATTTCTGGAAACAGAGCGGTTTCATCAAAATCCGTCGAAAGTCCAGCCCTGACCATTCCCCGTCTGAAGATTCCCATGTGGGCAAGTATGTCCACATCAGCCACAGATACCATCTTCCGAATCTCCCGGTAATATTCCTCAACAAGTTCCAGAGGATCATTCCTGTTGTCAAAACAACTTTCCTCCAGAACAAGGTCATTCTTCAACCAGTGAAGAGCGCCGGTAATGAAATCATATTCCTTCAGGTGAAACAGCTTACTTGCTTCATCCCAGTAGACATGAGGCTCTCCTATCTCAAGCCCTCTGAGAACCTCAGGACCCCCTGCTGCACTGGCATTATCAAGCTCTTTAAGATACCTCTTTTCATCAAAGCCGCCATAACAAAAATCAAGGGGGTGCATATCAAGGTGGGCAACAAATCCAATTCTGCCCACTGGAACCGAGCAGGCAATTTTACAGAGTGCTGAAGCACTCAGCTCCGCATCAGGAGAGGAGGCAGTATGCACATGCATATCATTATACAGCTTCAATATAGACCTTTTCTACCGGTATTTAATAAAAAAAAGCAAACCACACAATTGCCCTATAAGATACAGAACAACTGAACCTATGAAATATACTAAATGCACAATTTAACTGATCTCATCAGGTAAATGCCTCAGGCAGATCATTCAGAACAAGTCGTACTAAAACCATACCTCTGCTGTATCGGAATGAAGCAGATTGCTTTATGCCTGAAAGTTTCATAACCTCTGTAATGAATTCAGTAGGTCACCGCCAGACCAAATAATACAATATCCCGTGAAAGGTCCATGGGAATGGCAAACTCGAACCCGACAGCTTCCGGTATCCACAGTTGATCTTCTTCCGGTGGTGGAAGGGTATACCTTACTCCTGCATTGAATCCGTAGTGGTACTTGTTCTCAACTTCATTCCAGTTTCGGTTCCCATCACCGTCTTCAGGAATATTAATCACATCAGGGCTATAACCCCCGCTGCAGCCGCCATAGATTTCAAGAGATTCTCCAACAGAGTATCCTGCTGTAAGACCAAACCTTGTGGAGAGAAGCTTTGCAGGAACGATGTAGCCTGCACCGGCATTTATGGAAACTGAATAAGGCAGATCAGGTGAGAGCAGTCCCACCCGAATCAGAGGCCCTATGCCCCAGGCTCTCGCATATGCGCCGATATCAATCCTGTCAGTTACTCCGGAAAGAAAAGTTACAGAAGGAGAAACTGGAACATCATCTGTACTGCTCTCGCCTGCTTCTCTTCTGTCATCAGCAGACAGATACGCAGGAAGGCCTACAGAAGCAGTAACGGTCATGTGTTTCTCTCCCAGAGTTCTCGCCCCTGTCATGGATCCGTAGTAACAACCTGTAACTGCAAGCAGCAGAGCCGTAATAATTCTATTCACAATAATCCCCCCTGTGTCAGTTCACCCTTAACATATTACAAAGATTCTTGAAGCTTCTGTAAATCAGAATAAGGAGGAATAATGAAAAAAGCAGCAGTACTTCTTTCAGGCTGCGGAAACATGGATGGATCGGAAATACACGAAAGCGTGTCTGCTGTTACAGCGCTGGATCTTGCAGGCTGGAAGATTGTGTTCATCGCTCCTGACACGAGACAGGCGAGAACAGTCTCTTACCTGACCGGGAAACCGGTTGAACACCGCAATGCCCTGGAGGAAGCAGCGAGAATCGCCCGCGGAGATATAAAGGCACTTGAAATGTCCATACTGGATGATGTGGATGCAGTGGTGGTGCCTGGAGGTTTCGGAGCTGCCCTTACCCTCTGCGATTTTGCCGAAAGAGGCATTGACTGCCAGGCACATCCCCAGGTTAAAGAGTTCCTCCAGCTGGCCCATAAGAAGGGAAAACCTGTTGCAGCAATGTGCATAGCCCCGGCTCTGATTGCCCGATGCATTCCTGGAGCAACGGTAACAACAGGTAACGACAGTAACACTGCAGAGGCCATAGAAAAAATGAACTGCTCCCATATGGAATGCAGTGCTGAAGAAGTAATAGTAGACCGGAAAAACAGAATCATTACCACTCCGGCATACATGACTGCAACCGGTCCTGGTGAGGTATTCAAAGGCGCAGTGCGCATGGTTGAAGAGCTGGACAGGATGATATCGGAGGGCAAATGAAGTACGATTTTGATACCATGCCGGACAGAACCGGTACCAGCTGCATAAAGTGGGACTATCTGAAAGGCTTTTTCGGCAAAGCTGACATAAACCCTCTATGGGTTGCCGATATGGACTTCAAGGCTCCTCCTGAAATACTCGATCCTATTATAGAGCGGGCAAAGCACGGGGTATTCGGATACACAGCAAAACCCGATCAGTTTTATACTGCAGTTATTAACTGGTTCAGCAGAAGATACAACTGGCAGATAGAACGGGACTGGATAGTTACCACACCAGGGGTGGTTCCCGGTCTTAATCTGGCCATTCAGACATTTACAGAGCCAGGAGAAGGAATAATCATTCAGCCTCCAGTCTACTTCCCCTTTGAGGAGTCAATTCGCCTCAACGGAAGAAAAACACTGAACAATGTTCTGATCAATGATAACGACAGATATGTCATGGATTTTGAAGACCTGGAGAAAAAAGCCGCAGAGGCCCGAATGCTGGTGCTCTGTTCCCCCCACAACCCTGTAGGCAGGGTATGGACAGAAGATGAGCTGAAAAAGGTCGGAAACATTTGTATGAAACACGGACTTATGGTCTTTTCAGATGAGATTCACGCCGATATCATATACAAGCCCTGCAGACACATTCCAACCGCTATTGCAGATAGCTATCTGAAAAAAAATACTATTTCCGCTTATGCAACCAGTAAGACATTCAATCTGGCCGGCCTGCAGCTCTCGGTTATCGTTATTCCCGACGAAACACTGAGAAACCGCTTCAAGGCATCCCTTGCCCGGCTTCATATGAGTATGAGCAACATATTCGGCATTACAGGAACGCAGGCGGCTTATGAAAATGGAGAACAGTGGCTTGAACAGCTGCTTGAGTATCTGTGGAACAACTATAAGGCTGTAGACCGGTTCCTGCAGGAAGAGGTGGAAAATATCTCTGTTCTGAAACCTGAAGGCACCTTCCTTCTCTGGCTTGACTGCCGCAAACTGGGCCTGACAGACAGAGAGCTTGCTTCCCTTTTCGTTCAGAAGGCCGGGCTTGGGCTTTCATCAGGAGAAATGTTCGGTCCTGGAGGAAGCGGCTTCATGCGGCTGAACACAGCCTGTCCACTAAAAAACCTGATAAATGCCATGAAAGCTTTGAAAAAAGCGCTGGAAGATGATTCACCTATTCCTGAACCCTGCGAATCCTCCGGCGGCCCTGAAGACACCTGATAGCCCCATCAGGTGTGCAGGTGCGCTCCAAAGCTTTTCAGATATATGCAGTATCACCCATTGAATTCGCAAAGCTGTGAATCAATCAGTAAAAGCTTATAGTCACTGTCTTTATCGCATTTGATTATTTTTCTTCTCCATTACAGCACAGCATACAAGTATATTAGCATTGTCGGCAGCGCCAGGGAAACAGGTGAAAGTCCTGTGCGGCCCCGCCGCTGTAACCGGTGATAGAATGGCAACGGCCATTGCGGGCAATTCCGTGAGAAGGCGTCATTCATTTTCCCGGAAGCCAGAAGACCTTCTGCCGGCTGTTTTTTCTCACCTTCGCGGGAAAGGTGGGGGGATGTTCCTTTCCCATTTTTCGCGCGGCCGAACGACAGGAGACAATATGTTCTCAACAGCACTCGGCCTGCTTCTACTTTCGCTGGTTTCAGGTCATGCCCTGATTATCAGTGGAGGCGATCTGGCCCATATTGACATTACTTCCGGTACGGTAACCCCTTCTGTGGGACCACTCAATACCTATCCGAATGATGTTGTTATTCATAATGGATACGCATTTGTGGTAAACTCCGGTGTTGACGATGGAGCCCTTCAAAGGTTCGAGATGGAAACCTGGACCCTTACAGAGATGACCCTTGGTACGGGCTGGAACTGCTGGGCAGCACTCCCTGTAACAGGGGGAAATCTTGCTGTATCAGCAACACTCAACGGATCAATAGAAATAGTTGATCCTGAGAATCTTCAGATAGTTTCTTCCATCAGTGGAGTTACTCCCAATCCTGAATGGATGGCTGCTGAGGGTAACCTTATCTACGCAGCATGCGGCGGCTGGGGCACAGGCAACAGTGTAATTGAAGCCGACCTTTCTACAGGCGCTGTAACCCGCACACTTACCGCTGATACCAACTGCCAGTCTCTTGTTCTGCACGGAGACGAAGCCTTCGTGACATGCAGCGGCACATACGGAGCCAATGAAGGTTGCGTGGTTGTAATTGATCTGACTACAGGTAACGCAACTGATACTCTTTCAACAGGTGGTTTCCCCGGCTACAGTGTGGGAATGGGTGACATTCTCTATCTCAGTGACCCCTGGGGAGCAGGTGTGTACTCAATCGACATGAGCACAAAAACAGTCCGCAACGACTCCGGCAATCCGTTCTGCACAGGTGGAAACGGAATGGCAGTGGATGAAAACGGTAACCTCTGGATAACAGATGGAATGGCCGGAGAAGTAAGGGTTTATGACCCATCAGAGAACCTGCAGAAAACCTATACCGTTGCAAGTCCCGGTGCCATAGCAGTCACCGGTGGTTATAACGGAACAGCAGCAGGGGACATCACAGTGGAACCAACTATCTCGGTTTATCCCAACCCTGCTTTCAGTTCACTGAATGTCAGAAATGCCGCACCAGGGGAAACAGTAGCAATCTATGATGTTACAGGCAGAGTTGCCGGCAGTGCCGCAGCAGATTCAGACGGAACATGCACCATTGATGTTACAGGTCTCAGACCAGGGCTTTACTCTGCAGTCTCCGGTTCCTCTGCTGCACGGTTCGCAGTTACAGCAAGATGATGATATTCCTGATTCTGACCGTACTGCTTGCGGATCCCTGGGGCGATGCCTCCCCTGCGGTTCAGTACGGCGATGGAGCAGGATACGGCCAGGCCTACTACCCTGAAAACATTCTTGGGCCGCCGGATCCTGCGGCAACTCCCACTGCTCCTTCATACGGCGAGAATAACCTTCTCACTCTGGGAACTGACGGCTGGGTGGTTATTGAGTTCACAGACAATACCGTCATCAACGGTGACGGCCCTGACTTCACAGTCTTTGAGAATGTGATGCAGACCGGTTCAGGTTACTTCCGTGAATGCGCCTTCGTTGAAGTGAGTCAGAACGGTTCAGACTGGTACATGTTTCCATGGGACGCCACCACTCTGGAGGGGCTTGCAGGAGTCTGGCCCACAACAGGTGAAGATCCAACTGATCCTGCAGTATCAGGGGGAGATCAGTTTGACCTTGAAGATCTGAATCTTGACTGGATCAGATTCGTAAGACTCACCGACTGCGGAAGTTCAGTACCAGACGGCGGTCTTTTTGACCTTGATGCAGTTGCATCAATCCACTGGACCACAGGAATCGAAGATGAAACGGGAACTGCTGTTTCCAGAGTTTTTGCTTCATCTCCTTTCAACTCTTCCCTGACAGTATCAACTGATCAGCGTGGAGAACTGAGATGTTACTCCGCCGAAGGAAGAATTGTCGGAAGCTGGCCAATAACTGACGATGTTTCAGTGCTGAACACAGAAGCTCTGCCTGCAGGGGTTCTCCTCTTCACAATCAACAATTCCTCTTTCACAGCTGTAAAGCTGGCTCAGTAACCTTAATCGCCGGAGGCGGACAGCCTCCGGCGGCTGCTTCCATCTTCCCTTTCAGCTTTCCGCAGGATTCTGAACCTGTTATTTTCACCCCTTGAGGAAAGGTGAATAATGCGGATTGCCGACCTGTACAAGTCTCGGAAGCCTGTAGTTTCTCTGGAGGTCTTTCCCCCTAAGCCAGGGAAGAGCCTTGACTCAATTTATAAAACACTGAATGGCCTGAAAGAGCTGGAGCCGTCATTTGTCAGTGTTACATACGCTTCACAGAACTCATCAGGAAAAAGAACAGTGGAAATAGCCTCCACTGTCAGGGACAGGTACCGTATGGAGTCCCTGGCTCATCTGACATGTGCAGGCCAGACTGAAGAACAGGTTGATGATATCCTTGAAACGCTTCGAGAAAAGGGTATATCCAATATCCTTGCCCTTAGAGGGGACATACCTGATACCGGCGAAAAAAAACTTTCTGATTTCGTATGGGCCAGTCAACTCATAAAAAGAATAACTGACTTCGGGGGATTCTGCACAGGTGCCGCTGCATATCCCGAGGGGCACTTTGAATCAAAACGCATCAGTCATGATCTTTCCAACCTGAAGAAGAAAACTGATGCCGGAGCTGAGTTTCTCATTACGCAACTGTTCTTTGACAACAGGATTTTCTATGATTTCATTGAAAGAGCAGAAGCGTCCGGAATATCAGTACCTGTCATTCCTGGGCTAATGCCTGTTCTTAACTACAGGCAGATCAAGAGAATACTGATGATGTGCAGAGTTTCTGTTCCAGCAGCACTGCTGGAGTTGTTTGACAGATATGCAGACGACCCTGAATCCCTTGCTTCAGCCGGTGTGGACTATGCCATTGAGCAGGTTGCTGATCTGGTAAGGGAGGGAGTTCCCGGTATACATCTCTATACGATGAACAGGATTGAGCAAATAAAACAGATTGTTCGCACCTCCGGTCTCAGGCAATGAAACCGCTCAGGCCGTCACTCCCTGTGCCGGAGCCGTCAGTGGATCAGGTGCTGTGGCGTTCAGGCTGTCCAGCCGGCAAAGCAGGAACCATTTTAAGAAAAAGAGCTTCTGTGGCAGTCAGCCATCTTATGTCCTCTCTCTCTCTATCCTGGTGCGGTGCCGTTTTGTTTCATCCTTCAGAAGTTCCTGAGCCTTTCTGCGGAATCTGGCCGGGGTTGCCTGTCACTCTTATGGCAGCTACTCTGGGCAAGGGAGTGGATGATATTGTCAGCCGCAGCAGTGAACTCAATGGTTTTATGGTTGATTCAGCAGCCTCCATTGCTGTGGAATCGTACATGAAAAGGCTTCAGAGAACCCTGGCGGACCACCTGGGAATGGAACCCACCAAAAGGGTTGCGCCGGGTTATGGAGACATGCCTCTTTCGTTGCAGAAGGAAATAATCGCTATGTTTCCTGATTCAGGCATCAGCTGCGGAGAGTCGTATATGCTTTCCCCTGTAAAAAGCATGACAGGAGTTACAGGATGGGTTATGCCAAAGAGCTGATAAAACTGCTGAAAGACCGTGTTGCATTCCTGGATGGTGCAATGGGTACCATGCTGATGAAGCACGGCATGCCGGCAGGGGTTTCAGTGGAAGGCTGGGCTGCAGAACACCCTGAAGTTCTCACGGACATCCACTCTGCATTTATAGATGCCGGAAGCGACTTGATTCTTTCATGCACTTTCGGCGGCAGTGCCCTGAGTCTTGGCAGCGATGCAGTCAGGCTGAATACCACCCTGGCAGATATTGCGATACGAGCAGCAGGAAGCAGGGCAATACCTGCAGCAAGTGTCGGGCCTTCAAGCAAATTGATATATCCTGTAGGTGAAATCTCCTGGATGGAGGTATATGACAGCTTTTGCGTACAGGCAGCGGCTTTGTCCGCAGCAGGCATGGAAGTTTTCTTCCTTGAAACCTTTTCTGATCCCAGACAGTTGAAAGCTGCGGTACTTGCCTTCAGAGATACATGCCCTGACAGCTTTATAAGTGCTCATCTGACCTTTGCCGATAACGGAAGAACAGGCTCCGGCACATCACCTACGGCACTTTCTGTGCTTTGTGAACAACTTCCGGTAAATGCAGCAGGAGCCAACTGTTCAACCGGCCCGTCAGGGCTTCTTCCGGTAATAACCGAACTCTGCAGAACAAGCACTAAACTCGTTACTGTTGAACCTAACGCAGGTCTTCCTGACAGCAGAGGCAACTACGCAATGTCTCCGGAAGCTTTTGCCGATGCCACCGAGGAAATGGCCTGGGCAGGCGCTTCGATTATAGGAGGATGCTGTGGTACTACTCCGGAACACATAAAAGCTCTCAGAACCGCTGTAGGAATAAGAAAAGCTGAGAAACGGGAGCCGGAACCGGTAAGGGCTTTCAGCTCTGTTGATACCATAGTGCCCATTGGAAGTGCAATGCTGAAGATAGGTGAATCGGTTAACCCGACAGGACGAAAAGAGCTGAAAAAGGCCATAAGAGCAGGTGACCATGACTTTGTAATCTCAATGGCCAGAGCTCAGGAGGAAGCTGACCTTTTTGACATCAACATGGGTCTGGAACGGCTTGTACCTGACGGGCTTATCACAAGGGTTTTTGCAGGGCTGTGTACCGGTGCCCCTCTCTCCGCAGACATTTCCTCTCCTGATAACATAGAACTGGCATTCAGAGAAATAGGCGGGATAGGTCTGCTCAACTCCATGTTATCAACAGAGCAGCACATAGCTGAAAGAGTACCGGTTCTGCTCAGACACGGCGGTTACACAGTACTGCTGCCCATTGATGAAAAAGGTCTGCCTGACAGTCCGGAAGGAAAACTCAAGGTTCTGAGAAAAGGGCTAAGAATTCTGAATGAGCATGGATTTCCCTGCAGCAGGGTTCTGGCAGACCCCATAGTAAAAGCAGTTGCCACTGGAGCTGATCCATGGAACACTGTAAGCACCATGAAACTCTTCAGCGATCTCGGTCTGCTTACTGTGGCAGGTGTTTCGAATGTTTCACACGGACTTCCCCACAGATCCGCCCTCAATGCAGCCTTTCTGAGTATACTGGCTTCACAGGGACTTGATGCGGGAATTGTCAATGTGCATGACCGGCATACTTCTTCCATAACTGCAGGCGCAGCTGTTCTTTCAGGCCGAGTGGATCCGGCAGAAATTCCAATTCCTGCAATGGACGATGATGAGGGAGAAGAAGACAGTTTTTCCATACTGAGAAAGGCCCTGATAAGAGGAGACGGTTCCCTGGCGGAAAGAACAGGTATCCTGCTGCTTAAACAGGGTACAGATGCCAGAGAAATTATTACTGAATGCCTGGCGCCTGCTATGGATCGCCTGGGAAATCTGTACGCTGCAAAAAAACTGTTTCTGCCCCATCTCATAGCAGGAGCTGAGGCAGCAAGGGTACTGATGAAGGTGCTGGAACCTGCCATAGCCTCAGATGAAGCTGAGTCACCTGGAACAGTTGTTCTTGCCACCGTAAGGGGTGACATACACGATATTGGAAAGAACCTTGTTTCTCTATTCCTTTCCAATGCCGGTTACAAAGTTATAGATCTGGGAAAGGACATCCACTCTGAATCCATTGTAAATGCTGCTGAAGAAAATAATGCTGATGCCATAGCACTTTCTGCTCTTATGAGCACCACTGCTTCAAGAATGGAAGAGGTAGTAAGCCTCCTTAAGAAAAAAGGACTTAACATACCTGTCATTGTAGGCGGAGCTGTGGTTACCGAAGAGTTCGCAGGAGAAATAGGTGCCTATTACAGCAGAGACGCCTACTCCGCTGTTGAAACCATTTCAAAAGTCATCAGCTGACCTCTTACAGCAGGGAATTAACCTGAATAATAACAAAGCACTTTACAGCAGGGTTTTGCACAGTCGGCCTTTCAAAATTTAATAACAGCATGCTTAATAATAAGCACAAAACACATAAGAAAGATTCTTCACTCAAATGCGATAATGCCATATCTCATTATATAACATATAGTTAGCTAGATATAGATATGGAATTAAATTTTCAGGAAACAACACTGAGAAAATGATGATTTTCCTGTGGACAACTTTGTGGATAACTCATAACTTGCTTAGTAACAGCCATAAGGAGAAGGCTGGTCAGCTGCAGATTGATGCAGTCAGTTCACCTGCTCCAGATGTATGATTCTCTCAGCTGTTTCCACTGCAGATTTCCGGTGTGCGATAATAAGACAGGTTCTGTCAGCAAGAAGACGCTTGACTGCCCGATGAACCTGTTCCTCACTTGCTGAATCCAGTGCGCTTGTGGCTTCGTCCAGAATAACTATCGGAGGATCCTTAAGAAATACCCTGGCAAGAGCTATTCTCTGAAGCTGCCCGCCGGAGAGTGAACTCCCCCTGTCACCAACTATTGTTTCATAACCTTCAGGCAGTCCACAGATAAAACCGTTGGCACAGGCGGCGGAGGCAGCGCTTATCACCTCTTCTTCAGAAGCCGAAGGTTTTGCCACTCTGATGTTTTCCGCCACTGAATCATGGTATAGAAACGGATCCTGAAACACCACTCCTATGTTCTTTCTGATGGACTCTGCGGTAATATCTTCCACAGAAATGCCGTCTATGAGAATGCTCCCTGACTTCGGTGCAAAGAAACGCATAAGCAGTGAGACTACAGTGGATTTTCCCGCTCCGCTCTCTCCTGAAAGCGCCACCGTTTCTCCTGCCTGAATTTTCATGGAAAACCCTGAAAGAACTTCCGGACCTTCAGAATAGCTGAAGCTGACATTTCTGAATTCAACGGTGCCAATCACTTCTTCAAGCTCCGCTGCATCTTCTTTATCGGTCACTTCCGGCTCCATATCCATAACACCAAACACCCGTTCAGCAGCCCCCATAGCCCTGAGTACCTGTGCTGCTACACCGGCCAGGGACCCTACAGGGCCGAACAGCATACCGAAGTAACTGATAAAGGCAATGAGAACACCTACCTCCATTCTGCCTTGAATCACCTCCTGCCCGCCGAGCCAGATAACCAGTATCAGAGTAAAGGAAGCGAGAAGTGAACCTCCGTTGAGCACAAATCCCTTTACTGTCATGATGATGTTGGAGCGAAGAAGCTCATCCATGACAACTTTAAACCTGTTTCTCTCTTCCTTTTCTCTGTTGAATGCAGCAGATGTGCGGAGCCCTGCTAACTGCTCCTGAAGCACAGCGGTAAAGGTTGCCCTCTTCTCCTGAACCTCTGAACTCGCTCTCTTCAGCATGGTACCTGCCAGGGCAATTATCAGAGCAAAAAGAGGGATGGAGGGTACAGCCAGAAGGGTCAGTCTGGTGTTTATGGTCAACATTACCGCGAGAACAACTATGAACCTGATAACCTCGCTGACAGTGCTTGAGAGAGTGGAGGAATAGAGTCCCTGCATAATGGGGACATCACTGGTGTAGCCTGCCATGAGTTCACCCAGTCTTTTTCTGCCGGTGTAAGCCACAGAAAGCTGTTCAATCTTAAGATGAAGCGCCATTTTCAGATCAATACCCGCTCTCTGCCCCACCCAGCTGAACAGCAGTGTGCTGGCCATACCGACCAGGGTGCCCAGCAGGACTGCTGCCAGATAAACAAGACAGATGTCAGCCAGCAAACCAGTATTTCGCTCAATGAGCACCCTGTCGATAAGCAGTCTGCTCACCCACGGCTGAACCAGTGCCAGTGCTGCTGAAATTATTGTAAGAAAAAGCCCTAGCACATGCCATTTGAGCCAGGGCTTCAGAAAAGACAGTGTACGGTAAAGCAGCCGACGGTCTTCCCAGAGCTTTCTCAGGTCTGATCTTCGGCTGCTTCCGGTCATTTAATTTGTCAGCTGATACTGATTGGCAATATTGTCAAGCCATACACCGATGCCCCCTGCTGCCAGAGCGCCTAAAACACCTATCACAATGGTTATTACTACCCCTATAAGGGTCCAGATAAGCATTGCCCTGCTGTAGTTCTGAAGGTTGACATTCATAGAACCGGAGAAGGCAAAGATCAGAAGAAGTATCAGATTCACAACCGGTATCAATAATACCAGCTGAACAAGAAAAAATCCTCCGGTGGAAAACGGTTCAGTTCTGTCTTTTTCCATTGATTTCTCCCTTGTCTTTCTTTGAGTATCGTTAATGTTACAGGCAGCATTTAAGATAACCAATAGAAAAGCTGTAGTCACACACCTTGAAACAAGGGAGGGTTCAAATGATTCTTGTTACTCTGCTGACCTCACTGCTGATCCCTGCAGGTTCACACAACGGTCAGGTACTCTACACTGACATGACCGGACACATGCTCCGCACCGACCGGGAAGTTTTATCAACTGAGCCTGGAGCAGGGCTCAATCCTCTGAGCACAGATAACGCTCTTTACTGGAAAGAATGCCCTGAAGAAGGGAACCAGCAGATCGTAGCCGACTATGGAGAGGTGGTTTACAGCCGCAGATTCTTCAGCGGTCCGTTTCCTGCACCACCTGAGGCTGAGATCATGGTATCCATACCGGAAGAGATCCTTCTGCTGGACGGGAATGGCAGTATTATCAGATCTCTCAATACTGGAGAATACCCTGGAAGTCTCACATTCGGTGAAGGGTTCATCTGGTTCGTCTCTTCAGAAAAAGGAATGCTGATCAGGCTTGACCCGGAAACTGGAGCATCAGAGCAGATAGATTTGACTTTCACGCCTCTCACTGTTTCATACATGGACGGAAGATTTCTGCTTGGAAGGGCAGACGGAGGATTCTCTCTCATGAACAGTGATCTGCAGGAGACGCTCAGAATACCTGAAGGGTTTATGGGAGCGCTCATGCCTGAAAACGAACTCTCGTGGTGCAGATGGGTGAATGCAGAAGGATGTGAAGCCCTTTCCTGGGAAACTGTAACCAGAACAGAGAATGGCACAGAATCATACTCTCCACTTGAGCCTTCCTATAGCGAAACCTGCAGATCAGCCTGCGGCAACAGATCAGCACATTTCGATGTTCCTGCCATCTATCAGAGGTGGGATACGCCGGACTGGTTCAACGGAAGCTGGAGCTGCGGCCCCACCTCCTGCCTGATGGCAGTGCAGTACTACAATCGACTTACACCGGATTCAATTTGGGTAAACTATCCCTACGGTCACTGGAGCAGGTGGGGCAACTACATTCCAGTGGAATACACCTTTCTGGGGTACACCTATGACATCCTTGGAAAATCTCCAGGCGGTGTATGGGTTCCAGGAGCCCACGGATTCATCTGCCGCAGCTACGGGGGAGCAGGATGGAGTTATATGTGCCAGTGGATGGAGCAGCACAGCCTTGAAGCAAACTGGCTTGGAACAACCTGGAGTGCATGCACCGAAGAGCTGAACAATTCATGGCCGGTGGTCGCTTCAACCAGCAGCCCCTATACAGGAGGTCACATCCTTCTCTTCAACGGTTACTACAGCAACCACTCTGTTATATGCAACGATGCCTACGGTGATCAGAATGTGCCGGGATGGGGCACAATGATGAACGGAAAGGATGTGGTATATGACTGGCCTGGATACAACAACGGTAATGTTCAACTGGGGGTATCACAGCTGTTCAGTGCCCGCTCTGAACCACTTGAAACATCTGGAACCATCATAGATGACAGAACCATGGGTTACGAAAAACTTGGGCCATGTCAGTACTGGCATGAGCAGACAACAGGTTATAACGGCTACTCATGGTGGACCTACTCCACCGGAGCCCTGCCTGATACCTGTATTGTAAGGTGGAATCCTGTACTGCCCTCAGCAGGACAGTACCGTATAGAGACATGGATTCCATCTTCCCATGCAACTGCCACAGGAATCTACCATGTAAACACCCAGTCCGGCTGGGAAACTGTAACAGTTAATCAGAACAGTTATTCCAATCAGTGGGCAGAGCTGGGAATATTTCAGCTTGATCCGTCAACAGCACAGGTCAGAATGGGAGACTACACCGGAACAGCCAGCCAGTTCATCTCCTTTGATGCCATGAAATTCACCGCTTATACCGGCATCGAAAACAGTTCCTGCTCAACTGTTTCCAAAGAATTCAAGGCAGCAACAAACCCGATCAGGTCAGGTGAATTGCTTATCTTCTCTTCAGGAAATGCCACTGTTACCATTTACGACCATACCGGAAGAAGGATTACAGAGACAGAAGGGATTCTGGACACCACAGGTCTTCCTGCAGGAGTCTACCATGCAGTTGTTCACGAGAATAACGGTATAGCTTCTTCCAGGTTCACAGTGATACCCTGACACCCACTTGTTCTACAGGAGAACTGGAAATATCGTATCATTCTGTTCCATTCAATTCAGAGGGAGGTTATAGTGTTTAAAACTGTTTTGATCCTGCTTGCCGTTTTCGGCGCAACAAGTCTGTATGCCTATCAGGGAACGGCGGAAAGAATCCATGCAGACCAATACGGAATATGGAGCGAAACTGCCACCGGTCAGTTTCTGAATATTCATTCTCCAGAGCCGATTCAGAATCCACCTGAGGTGCTCTGGCACTATTCTCTTGAAACAGGAATGCAGCAGAAATGCTGTCCCATGGGATACAACTGCGACTTCGTCTTCACCGGCGGCTGGTATGGAGGCGCTGTGATGTTCCAGGGCAAAACTGGAGACGGAACACCACAATGGAATTATGAACCCCAGACATACTCAGACTGGACTTCTCTGGGAACAGGTACCTGTGCAGCAAAGACTCAGGATGTTTTCTTTGCTGTGCAGAACTGGGATTCAAAAGCCGCCAATACAGCTGTCATGTGTTTTGAGAGTTCATCATCAACTCCTCTGTGGATCTGGTCTGATCCCTCTTTCAATTCAGGAGCCGTTGACAGCCCGGGAAAATTTGCCTGCTCCGATGACGGAGCTGTTTTTGCAGTAGGAGGAGTTACAAATGGTCACCTGGCCATTCACTTCTTCTCTCCAGGCAGTTCAACACCTTTTGCCAGCTATGAGAATACAGATATTCAATACTCTCCAAGGCAGCTTCGAATCACATCAGACGGCAGCAAGTGCATCTTTCGGGTATCTGCAACGCTGTACAGGGTAGACACTGCCACAGGCACACTTGAAGCCCAGTATGCACTGGATGCCTCCAACGACTGTTTCGGTATTTCACCAGACGGCTCTGTTGTTGCATACGGATTCACTGCAGCCAGAATTGCTGTCTGGAATGGAAGTGAGTACCAGCTTTCAGCGGGAACTGCTGTCTCCGGTTACTACGGCGGTGCAGCAGCTGTAGCAGCCGACAACAATACTGTCTACTTCGGTTTCTACAAGAATACATACAAAACGAACAGAATCATTCGCTTTGATCTTAATGCCGGTTCAGTATCCTGGACATACGACTATCCTGCCGGCTCAGGGGGCTATCAGGATGTGATGAAATGGATGGAATGCACTCCAGACGGCAGATGGATGGTGGCAGGCTCATGGGGCTGCGAGAATGGCGGCGGCGATGAGGTCAATGTTTTTTATGACCTTTATCCCGAATCTCCGGTGTTCTCAATTGATACACCAGGTTCCATCTCCCATGTGGACATTTCACCTGACGGCAGATACATAACTGCTTCCGGAAAGCATGTGCATGCAAATCAGATGGGCTCAGGCACCGATGTGTACATGGGTGAGGTTTATTTCATGGGCACAGGCGGTTCTGAACCTGTGAATCTGGCTGTTTCAGTGTACCCTAATCCGGCACAGGGAGCATTTTCTGTTAACGCCGTTCTTCCGGAAACAGGTTCTGGAGTTCTCAACATTTACGACTTCGCCGGAAGATGTGTTTACGAAACACCTGTTGCAGGTTCAGGACAGATTGCAGTATCAGAGGAACTACCAGCAGGGGTATACAACTGTCTTCTGAACAGCTCAGCAGGCACTGCTGCTGCAAGGATCGTTTTAATAGACTGAAGTTGCTGAAAAAGTAATCTGTTCTCTATCCGGTAAGTCGGGTATACTACAGTGAGGTTTTTCGTACACATCAGAACAGGAGGCAAATATGCTCAGGTTCATTATGGCGCTTTCCATTGCAGGAGTGTGCCTGGCAGGAGTTAATTCTCCTCATCAGGCTGCAGAGCTGGTTTACACTGAAATACTTGATCTTGATGTAACCGGCAAGGTTGTCTACTCTTTTCCGCAAACAATTGTTCAAGGTGAAACAGTAAGCAGCTGGACGGAAAATGTTCCTGCTCCTGTTTCCGGTTATTTCGTTCTTATCGATGATGTGGCGGAAGCAAACTGGGAACACCACTGCCGATGGGTTTTCGTCACTCCATCCGAAGAAATGGAAGTGGTGGAAATGACCACTCCGCCGGATTTCCTTGAGAAAATGACCGAAGAGTATTCCATGGACTTCAGAACCATGGAACGATCCAGTCTTCTGGACTCATTTGTTCCAAATCCAAGGGAAACCGATGCTGAAAACTGCAAAGCACTTCTCATCTCAGGAGGCGCCAACTCAAGCAATAACCATGTCCGTTACTATGGCGACATCCAGTTTATCTACCTTACACTTACTCAGGACTACGGATACACCAACGATGACATCATCATCTGTTTTGCAGACGGTCTCAACCCCGCACCTGACCAATCCGGCGGTGTAAACTCCAATCCCGACCTTGACGGAGACGGAACTGATGACTTCGACTACGACGCTACTCTGGAAAGCGTAACCAATGCTCTGGCTGAAATGGCCACACTTGCAGGCCCCGATGACCATGTACTGATTTTCACCACTGATCATGGAGGCACTAACGGAGGATACAACTGTTTTCTCAACCTGTGGAACGAACAGGTTCTCAATGATGATACCTTTGACACTTTCATAGACAACATCAACAGTTCCTCGCTCCATGTTGTGATGGAACAGTGCTATTCCGGCGCGTTCGAGGATGAAGTTATTCCCACCACAGGTTCCCAGCACAGAACCTTCTCCTCTGCAGCCAGGTACAATCATTACTCTTACGCCGGCGCCACTTTTCCGGAATATGACGAATGGGCCTACTACTGGACTGCTGCAATGCATGGTTCACTCCCTGCAGGCGGTGCCCTTCCCGGCGATCCGGACACCAATAGCGACAATTACATTTCATACGCTGAAGCCTGGGATTTCGCATTCCTCTATGATACTTGCATTGAGGTAGGAGGAAACGGAGACGATCCCCAGTACAATGACGATCCTGACAGCTGCGGAGACAGTTACTGTCTCAGCGGTTTTATTGGAAGCATAACTGCTGAAAACAGTGTTGCAGGTCTCCCTGCAATGGAGTTATCTCTTTCCGAGAACCCTGTCACCTCAGCAGCAATGGTGAACTTCACCCTGCCTGCAGCTTCTCAGACTACAGTTGAGATACTGGATGTCACTGGCCGTGTTATCTCCACACCGCTCAGCGATAATCTGCAGCAGGGAAGCCATTCGGTAACAATGGATCTTGAAGATGTTCCTTCAGGTATCTATGTGATCAGGCTTACATCTGAGACCGGAGTAAACACCCTCAGGGCAGTTAAGATTTGACCGATATCGTGCTATAAAATAGGGTAGGCGGTAGTTTCGCGGCTGCCGCCTACCCGTTTGTCTGTAATGGCAACTTTGGCCTGCAGGCAGATAACTCATTCACCCTGCAATGACAGAGTGACAAGAATTATCTCATCACTGCATGCAAATCTCAGTTGATGCTTTTATCGATGTATATCAGCAGTTTTCCCATGGTTGTCACATAACCGCCGTACTCGTTGTCATACCATCCGAATATTTTGGAATGTGTAACCGGCATTCGCAGTCTCTTTTCTGCTGAAAACCCCAGAGTCCTCAGTTCTGATTCCGGTATCTCAATATATCCGGTTCTGCAGTGAGTCTGCTCTCCCTCTATAACAGCAGCAGATTCAAAACCCAGAAGGTCACAGGAAACATGCTGCTTCTCGGAATACTCCAGCAGACCGGACTGGGCACCTCTGGAAGCCTCTCTGTAGATTCCGTTAATTGTATCTCTTGTTATACAGGGAGTTCCATCACTATTCAGGCCGGTTCTGAAGGTTGCGTTCAGAATAATAAGAGAAACGGATTTACTTGGAATACGAACAGAATCAGCCATGAATCCTATGCTTCTCACATCAGGAATAACCTGTTCAAGAGCTCTGGCAGCTCCTGTGGATGTGATAATAATGTTTTCCAGTACTGATCTGTTTTTCCGCAGGTCTTTAGCTCCTGTTTTGGGAACAGAATCCAGAATGCTCTGAGTATTGGTAGAGGCATGAATAGTGGACATGGAAGCTGTGAGGATTCTGGATGTGAGTTCGTTTTCAAGCAGGGGGTTCATCATATGGGAAAGAGCGGTTGTGGTACAGCTGGCTGCTGATACAACATGATGCTTCCCCGGCACAAAATTATGGTGGTTGATGCCGTAAACAAGCATTGCGGAATCAGGCGCCGGTTTTGGATCCCTGGTTTTAAAGGGAGCGCTTACAACAACAACATCTGCCCCTGCAGCAAGGTGCCCCCTTACACTTCTTTCAGGTTCTTTGTGGTCAGCAGACGGGTCAAGAAATACGCCGGTACAATCCACAACAAGCTTTATGCCTTCCTCCAGCCAGGGTAGTTCCGCAGGATTTCTGGTTTCAGTAAGAAACTTTATCCTTTTACCGGCTATGAATACTTCGCCTTTATTCCGGTCTGCTATGGATACTTCCAGTTTTTTTCCACCGTGTCCATAAAGAAAGGTTTGTAGAGAACCGTAAGTGGAATCCATTGTCAGAGAGTCAATAATTGATTCAAGACCGGTTCCCACGGTTCTTCCGGTGTTAAGCACGAACCCCTTGAAATGATTGTTGACCAGCTGGTTCCAAAGGGTAAGTTTTCCGATTCTGCCCAGTCCGTTGATTCCCAGTAACGCTTTTTTCTCTTCGTAGTTCATAATGACACTCATCCCCTATAGTGTCCTGTCATGCTTCGGATGTGGAGAGTATGCGCAGTTATTATCTGTTCAGGTGAGGCGCAGGTGAGGGCGCATAGCCGGAGGCTATGTAACCGAGTCTGGCAATCTTACTCCCAGGCACAAACACTGTGCCGTTCAGCTCTGCGGTCTTTTCTCTTTCGTTTACTGCCAGGTCCCGGCAGTTTACCACGCAAACCTTACCCAACTGGGAAGCGGTAACAGCAGCGTGTGAGGTTATGCCCCCCCTTGAGGTCAGAAGACCTGAGCAGAAATATACTAGTTCAAGGTCCTCCGGAACTGTATCCGGTCTGAGGAGAACAAGGCTTGCCTCAGGCTCTTTTTGAGAGAACCATTCTATATCACTCCTGTCAAAAACAGCTATACCGTTAAGTGCTCCACCTCCTGCACCTATCCCCTGTCCCAGGCATACAGGGGTATCCTCTTCCAGATCAAAAACATTCATTGTGTTTTTGCCGTGGAATGACTGGGGTCTTGCCTGAAGAATGTAGACCTTCTTCGGCGATTCAAAAGTAAACTCAATCTCCTGATGGGGGTAACCATGATGTTTCACAAGGTCTTTTGCGCAACTCAGAAGTTCTCTGTACACAGAGGGGAATCTGTGCTCAAGGGATTTTTCAGAATCTGTTGACTGGTTCCTGCTTACCGGAAGGGTATGAACAAGACCGGAAACAACATCTTCACCCTGACTTCTCAATATGTAGTCACCGGTGAGTGTTACCGTATCCGAGCTTTCAAGGGGATCTCTGGTAAACACCACTCCTGTTCCCGACTTATCATTCAGGTTTCCAAAGACCATTCTCTGAACAGTAATTGCCGTCCCCCACTCATCAGCTATCTGTAAATGCCTGCGATAGAACTTTACTCTTCCTGAGAACCAGGAGTTCATGATCTTCAGAACAGCAACTTTCAGCTGTTCCAGAGGATTTTCAGGAAAATCAACGCCGTTGTCGCGCAAAGCCTCATAATATCTTGAAGAAAGAATCCTCATTTGTTCTGAATTAAAGTCCTTCTTTCTTTCGATACCGATTTTCTGCTTCATCTCATTTATGATTCTGTCAAAATCGTCCCGGTGAATGTCATGAAGCATACCCCAGCTTTGAAGAAGCCTTCTGTAACAGTCCCATGCTATCCAGGAGTATTTTTCATCAGCGCCGAACTCTTCAGCAATGCTTCTGTTCAATCCTACATTAAGTATTGTGTCCATAGCTCCAGGCATTGAGAAAGCTGAACCGGATCTTACAGACAGGAGCAGAGGTTTTGACGGGCTGCCGAAAGTCAGTGCCGTCCTTCTCTCTATGGCTTCTATTCCCCTCTTCATCATTGTATCAATCTCTGCTTCCATCGCAGAATACTTCAAGATACAATCACGGTTTCTGAATAGCTCTGTGGTAAAAACAAAACCACTGGGTATTCTGTAACCAAGCTGGGCCAGTTTACGGAGGTAATAGGCCTTTGCACCCAGAAATACCTTGTTTTCAATTCGCGATGATTTTCCATGCAGAAAAGCCATTATAGTATCGGAATCGTAAGACATTATTTTTAGCAGAATATCATTGGGAAGGGTTAATCGCATTCTTGTAAGTGCCTCAATAATTCTTGATACAAAAGTATCAAGCTTCTGAATAAGAAATGCGGAGGCAAGAAGATCCCTGTAGAATTCTTCCTTCAAGGCTCCCTTGGCAGCAACTGAACCATCTGCGGTGTAGTATCTTGGAAGTATTTTTTCAAGGGCACGGTCATAGACATCAATAAAATATCTGTTGATTATTTCCTGTATGTCTTTAGTGAACATTGTAAATATGTTTATGTACTGATCAATGGAGAAACTGCCTGACTTTAAGCTGTACGAAAGCATCTGTACATTTGAAGCAAAACTCGTACTGATAATGCCCCTGACCTTCAGACCCTTCTCAAAAAAATCAAGAACCACAGTTATTTTTCTGAGAGTCTTTACTGTTATGTACTCAAGATTTATATTATTAATGATATTTGTTATCAGTCTGTCAGCTGTGTGCTCAAGTTTCAGCGTAAGACCGAGAGCCTCAAATTTCTTCTCCTTGTAGAAGCCGTACATGGAAGGTATACCGGCAGCTATATGCCGCTTGTAGTATATGTTCTCCCAACCTTCGCTCTCTTTGGGATCAAGAATAACATCTTTCAGTATGTACATTAATTCGTATATTGTTTTGAGCGCCCCTTTGTGCTGATTCAGCCCGAGATGCTTCCCTAATCTGTCAATGATTCTGGTGTTGAAAAAACCGCTTTTTCTCAGAACAGGCAGCACATCTCCGGAATAAACAGAATACTTTTCCTGAAGGATTCTGCAAAGCCTCACAAGAAGCTCTATCTGATAAATGCTTTGTTCGTACTTTTCTTCATCAATTATGGAGCGAAGTTTCTCGCCGGCATTAATACCGGATTCCACCAGATCCTCAGCTTCCATACCTGTTTCTTTTTTCAGCTTCAGCAAAACTTCATTAATGTCTTCTATGTACTTGTTGTTCCCCTGAACAAAAGCCTTCACATCTGCAGGAAGATATTTTATCAGACCGCTGTAATCCTTTGAGTACCAATACTTCAGTATTTCAAGGGCAAGATCTGCATGGGTATTGTTGCTTTCAACATGAACCTGTTTTCTGAAAAAATGAATAAGAGTGTCTCTTCTTTCGTTAATCTCATCCAGAGCTGTGGTGGCATCTCTCAACTCTCCTTCAGCGCCGATTTCACTGAAAAAGACCGGAAAGAGTATGGCCAGGTGCTTTATCATCTTGTAGTGGTTTGAGATATTTGAATTCAGAAGCCTGGTCACATCCTTCTGGAAGAGATCAGTATCCTGAATAAAGATTCCTCCGATTCTAAGGTGAATAACCAGTGAAGCCAGAATGTCACTCATCGCATCTGGATTCATCTCAAACAAATGCATCCAGGTCCTTATGTTTCTTATGTGGTTAGGGTCAGATTCAAGCTGCCACTGGTCTCCTATTTCCGGTTTTTCCGAGCAGATGAACCGGAAAGAGACAACATGGGAAACAAAGTGCGAGATAAGCTGTTCCTGACCGAGCTGATTAACCACATCTCCCAGGGTTTCTATACAACCGAGAACCGTACCGGCATGGTGATCTCTCAGAGATTCAAACAGCTCGAAAAAAGTATCCAGGAACTGACACCTCTCCTTTAGCGACATAGGGCTGAATGCCTGAGGAAGAAGCCTGTTTATGTCCCACAGAAGCAGGTCAAGCATTGGTTCCATTCCGGTGATTCTCAAAAGACTTATAAGGTAGAAAACACGGTCTGCCGGGCTGTTGAACTCTACAGAAAACTCCCGTACTTTTGCGGCTATGTCTCTGTGAAAAGGTATTGAAGTAATCTCCTGCCATTCAGCGGCATTTCGGGCTTGCTCTCTTATGTTTTCCAGGAAGCCGGAACCTATGGTTGAATCAAGCTTCTCAATCTGATTCCACTCTGCAGGATGATAAATACCCTGGTCGCTATCAATGAAACTTCCTGCCCAATAGTCAGCGGTACCGATAACAACCTCTCTGCCAAGCTCAATCAGATCCTGAAGGAGCTTTTCAGAGTTTTTCGGAACAGCAAGATGCTTCAGATAACCGGAACAGAAAATGAAAACCTCTGAATACTGATGGAAATAGCTTTTCAGATCGGCAATCACACAGGATACAATGGAGCTGAAACGGTCTCCATGGGAAAGAAGAGCCTCAAGAAACTGAAATGCAGCCTGAGTAAAAGACTCACGGGTTTGCCTGGAACATTCCGAGAAAAGAAGTTTGTCAAAAACAGAAACAAAAACAGTAAGACTCTTCTCAGCCTCCTGGTGTTCGGTGTAAACCCACAGATCCTGTACAGCCACCGCTTTGATGTTCTCGGAAAGCCATTCGAGGTTACTGTAAGGATGATTAAGCTCGTAAAAAAACTGCAGAGCTCTTTTGTGTATTCCATACTTTTCTTCTGTAACTGAAAGAAGCCATTTGTGATCAGCAGGAAGCTCCACTCGGCTTCCTCTTGTTTTTGCCAGATTAGCTTCCAGCGCTTTTGACGAAATTGAATTCTTTGTCTCCATTTGAAACACTCCACAGGAATAGGAAAATCATGCCGATGAATATATACCTTAAGAGTCTCACTGGAACAGCTGTCATAGCCGCTGAAGCAGGCATTGCTGAAAACATGTGAATTGAGTCAGACTAATATGTTTTAAATTTTAATAAAGAGATGATATGGATCAGGCAGGAGGGATTCCAACAATTTTTTAAGCAGAGAATCATTGCCAGGCTGCAAGGCTGAGATACCGGTTAAAGAATTGCTGATAAAAACTGTACCTGGCAGCTTCAATGATTAGAATACGGTAAAGAGGTTTTCAGCTCTGTTGTGTTTATACTGATCTCATTCAAATAGCCTTAACAAGAAAGACGCCCTTATCAGGCGTCCTTCCTGATTGTTCTGTTATTCGGATTCGAAAAGAGTCACAGAGCTTACAGCAAAACCTGACAGATCCACGAGAAACGGCAGATCAGACTGTTCACTTATCAGGTACGCCGGTACACTGTTTAACCTCTAAAGACCCTGAGCAACAAAATCCCTTATTACAGGCAGGAATTCTTCAGGTGATCCCATTACTCCGGTAATTCTGTCAAGTTCAGTACCTTCCTGATCCATGAGGATCAGAGTGGGAACAGATTGAACGCTATACCTTGCTGCCATTTCCTCATGGTCGCCAATGTTGATCTTGACAAGAATACAGTCGCTGAGAACTTCCATGTAGTCATCACGGGTGAAGTAATCGTCTGCAAGCATTCTGCAAGGGCCGCACCAGTCGGCATACATGTCAATAAAAACAGGCTTGCCTGTTTCAGCAGCAAGAGCCAGTGCTCCTTCAAGATCGTCATGCATCCATTCTGTACTGGTTTCCTCGGAAGTCTGAGGAGCTTCAGCATCTGCCTGAGTTTCAGTGTCTGACTCATTTGTTCCGCCGCAGGCCACCACAGCCAGCGCCAGTGTCAGTATGACTATGAATTTCATTAGGTTCTCCTTTCAGTTGCAAGTGGCTGCAGAATATACTCAGTCAGAGCAAAAGTGTTCCAGGGAGGACATATGAGACCGGAAACCCCTCAGATAACTGTAGACGCGCTGATTGAGACGGAAAATGGCGAAGTTGTTCTCATAGAGAGAAGGTATCCTCCTTCAGGCTGGGCCATTCCAGGCGGATTTGTAGACCCTGGGGAAAGCCTCCTTGAAGCAGTCAGACGGGAAGCGCTGGAAGAAACCACTCTGGAGATAGAAGTATTGGAACTCTTTCATGTTTATTCACGGCCCTGGAGAGATCCAAGGGGAGACACTGTAAGCGCTGTTTACCTCTGCCGTGGGAAGGGAATACCACAGGGAGAAGATGACGCCGCCAGAGCTGATGTGTTCACAGAAGACTCTCTGCCTGAAAAAATAGCATTTGATCACAGGGAAATACTCAAACATTTCTTCCACTGGAGGAAAACAGGAGAAAAACCCTCTCTTGACCTGTAAGAAGCAGCACCTGATAGATGCCGCTCCTTACGGAAGAGCTACGATTTTCAAGCTACAGGTAAAGGGAACTCAGGCTTCTGCCCTCATTGATTCTCTTTATGGCTTCGGCGAATATGTGAGCAACTGAAAGAATTTCTATCTTGCTTACAGGTCCGCCGTTGACCTTTTCAGCCTCTTTTCTGTTGAACTCCACTGTATCTGTGATGTACAGCCTGGTAATGGGGCTCTCCTCTATCAGCCGGACAGCCTCGCCGCTGAGAATAGGGTGAGTGATGAATGCATAAATTTCTTCGGCTCCTCTTGCAGCGACTGTCTCTGCACAGAGAATAATACTCTTTCCGCTGAGAATTTCGTCATCACTGATGAGAATGGTTCTTCCGGAAAGGTCATCAAGGCCTTCAACTGTTCTTATAAGGGGATTCTCACTGTCATCCACACGCATCTTCTTCACATATCCTGTGGTTATGTCAGGGGAACCTCCAGCCTCCTTTATACCTTTCGCTGTGTGAAGAGCTAGAAAATCGTTGTCAAGAATACTTCCGGAATCAGGCGCAACAAAGGACAGCTTTTCCTTTCCCATTGCCAGAATTTCTCTAACAAAAACAGTATAGGCATGAAGCTGGTCAACTGGAATATTGCTGAAGCCCTGGCTCTGGGGACAGTGAAGTGTCATGGCAAGGACCCGGTCAGTTCTCACAGCTTCAAGAAGCTCAAAGATCATCTTGGCTGTAATGGCAATTCTCGGCTTGTCCTTCTTGTCGCTTCTGGCATAGGGGAAATAAGGAGTTACTGCTGTAATTCGGCTTGCACTGTCCTTAAGAGCGCTGATCATCTGCAGCATCTCGATAATATCCCCTGAAACAGTTCTGTATGCGTCAGTCCTGTTTCTGAAAACAGACCTTTCACCGGACTGAATCACGAAGACATCTTTTTCCCGAACCGTTCCTCCGGGAAAGTTTACCATCATGTTCCCGTTGGAGAAATCGTGAAACTCAACAGGCTCCGGTTCAATTCCCAGTATCCGGCAGATATCTCCGGCAAGTTTGCTGCTTGCCCTGCCGGAACATATAGCTATCCCCCCGTACATACCTCTCTCTCCGTTCCTTTACTGGCCCAGAGCCGCCAAATCTGCTGCAGTTTCATCAATTGTGCCGAAAACAACCTGCAGTATAGCTGCAAAGGCCTCAAACCCCACACCATTCTCAGTTGAGAAAGTATAGGTGCATATGATCTCTCCTGTTGACAGATCGTGCTCAAACTTAACAAACGGGTATGTGGCGTTCAACTCTGCCATTTTCTCAAAAGCAGCTGCCCTGCCGGCGCCTGAAGCCGGAACAATACCTGGAGTGGGGCCCGCCAGGAAACATGCCTCCATAGGAGAGTTTACTTCTATATAGAATATGGGAAAGGCTTCTCCTGAAAGAGAATCTTCAGCAAGAAGCCAGAAAACACCCTCTTCCTCTTCGTAGACTGCGCCCATCTGATCCAGATAGTCTGCCACTGTGGAAGGGGCCAGAGCGGCATAGGATGCAACAGCTGCAGTACACAACAAAAAGGTGACATATCTCATTGAATTCCTCCGTTTGGGTTAGACTGACAGTTTTGGAAGCCCAGCGTCTTCTTTAATATGCTTTCCTTCCTGGTTTTCGGGGAGTGCCTCTGTAAACCTTTGTAAGAAAAAGTATTCTTTTGCCATCAGTTTCCACCTCGAAACTATTCAGCACATCAGTGAAGGTTCCAGCAGACACATAAACGGCAAAAACTGACTCAGAAAAAAGTATCGGAAGCTGTCTCTTACACGCAACTATAACATCCGGCTGAACTTTCGCCTGCTTCTTAACTCCAGACAGGAAATGTCAGAGTTGAACAGCCTTTTCAGCAATCACCATTGATAGTATTATGATCAGTATACGGCGGCAGAAACAGCATCTTTCTTCATCTCTCTCCTTCGTGCTCCAATCCGGTTATAATCGGAACCTTGAAAGCCAGGCAGAATGAATTGAAAACTGTTGCGCCAGCCGCAGAATTTTTTCCATCTTAAGTGTTGGAAGTAGTTGTATTCAAGCTGGTATTACTTATTAAAAAAGACTCTCTGGCTCCATAAATACTTACCGCAAACGGGCCCAATGGCGCATAAGAGTCTGGAACAATTATTTTAACTGGTCAGGTGTTGCATTACACCAGGAAAAGAAACTGTTTGGCAAATAGCCGAGAGGATGTTACAGCAGAATGAATGTCAACAAGATAGACCATATTGGAATAGCTGTTGAGAGCCTTGAGGAGGCTTCGGTCTTCTACAGAGAAGCTCTTGGTCTTGAGCATATGGGAACAGAAGAGGTTCCATCCCAGAAGGTCAGAGTAGCAATGTTTCGTGCAGGTGAAAGCAGGATTGAGCTTCTGGAGCCTACTTCTCCTGACAGCCCTATCGCCTCTTTTCTTGAGAAAAAAGGTCAGGGTATACACCACATAGCCTACAGCGTAAAAGATGCAGCCGGCGCTGTAACCGAACTGATAGAGAAAGAAGTAAGAATGATTGACAAGGAACCGAGACCCGGTGCAGGAGGCTCCAGAATCGCCTTCGTCCACCCTAAGTCCAGTGGACGGGTACTGACTGAACTCTGTCAGCACTGACCCCTGAAGGGAATGGTTGAAAGATGAGTGAAAACCGGAATGCCGAGAAGCTCAGAACGCTGAGAGAAAAAGCGCTTCTAGGCGGCGGCGAGAAGAGAATAGCAAAACAGCACGAACGGGGAAAACTCACAGCAAGAGAGAGAATTGATCTCCTGCTGGACGAGGGCAGCTTTGAAGAATTCGATATGCTGAAAAACCACCGTTGCAACAACTTCGGTCTGGATAAACAGCAGTTCCCCGGCGATGGAGTTGTTACAGGATACGGAACCATAGACGGCAGACTTGTCTATGTATTCAGCCAGGACTTCACTGTATTCGGAGGCTCTCTCTCAGAGACCTTTGCCGAAAAGATACTCAAGGTTATGGACATGGCAGCACTTAACGGCGCGCCTCTCATCGGACTGAACGATTCCGGAGGAGCCCGTATTCAGGAAGGCATAGAGAGCCTTGCAGGATATGGCGACATTTTCCTGAAGAATGTTCTTTACTCAGGGGTTATACCTCAGATTTCAGCCATTCTGGGGCCCTGTGCAGGAGGGGCAGTCTACAGCCCGGCAATCACCGACTTCACCATCATGGTTGAAAAGACAAGCTACATGTTTGTAACAGGTCCGGATGTGGTAAAAGCTGTTACCGGCGAAGATGTCACCAAGGAAGAACTGGGCGGCGCCCAGATTCACGGCGGAAGAAGTGGTGTGGCCCATCTGGTCTGTAAGTCAGAGCAGGAATCAATTCAGCTGATTCGCAAGCTTGTCAGCTACATTCCACAGAACAATATGGAAGATCCCATCTCCATTCCAGGAACTGATCCTGTGGACAGGATAGAGGGCTGGCTTGACGAATTTGTGCCTGAAAACCCCAACAAGCCTTACGACATGAGGAAAATTATCGGAGGACTTGTTGATCACGGTGAGTTCCTGGAAGTTCAGAGAATGTACGCCCAGAACATCATCATAGGCTTTGCCAGAATGAACGGTAAGTCTGTGGGCATCATAGCCAATCAGCCTGCGTATCTTGCAGGCGTTCTGGATATTGATGCATCGGTAAAGGCTGCCCGTTTCGTAAGGTTCTGCGATGCCTTTAACATTCCTCTTCTCACACTGGTTGATGTTCCCGGCTTCATGCCAGGCACCAAACAGGAATACGGCGGCATAATCAGAAACGGCGCAAAGCTTCTCTATGCTTACGCAGAAGCCACTGTTCCCAAGATTGCCGTAATTACCAGAAAGTCCTACGGTGGAGCTTACGATGTAATGTCATCAAAGCATCTCAGATCCGACATAAACTTTGCCTGGCCCTCTGCTGAAATCGCTGTGATGGGCCCTGACGGAGCTGTAAACATCATCTTCCGCAAAGAGCTGTCAGAAGCAGACGACCCTGTGGCTAAAAAGACAGAGCTGGTAAAGGAATACCGTGAGAAGTTTGCCAATCCCTACAATGCAGCAGGCAGAGGGTATATAGATGATGTGATTCTTCCCTCAAACACCAGGTTCAGAATTATCAAGAGTCTGGAAATGCTTCAGTCCAAGAGGCAGGAAGTCCCGGCCAAAAAGCACGGGAACATACCCTTATGACAGCAGCAGCACTACTTCAGACTGTAACCTCATCCAGTCCAGGTCTGATTGACATTGGTCTTCGCATGGCTTTGGTGGGAATGGTTACTGTATTCTCAGGTCTTGTCATTCTCTCTTTCAGCCTTCCGCTGATAAGAAGGATTGCAGAAGGCAGCAAGAAAACCAGAACTCCTGCACTGACTGTGAAAGAGTCAAAGGAGCTTTCCAGGGAAGAGGTAGTGGCTATAACAGCTGCTGTACACGCTCATCTCAATAAACTGAACAGAATGGAAGACATGAAGCTTACATGGGAGATGTACGAGAAGCCGTATGCTCCCTGGAGACTTGCCGGAAGAGCCAGGCTTCTCACCGACAGAGCACGCTTCATACAGCGGAAACGGAGCAGGTAATGCCCGAATACAGGATAACTGTAAACGACAAGACCTATTCGGTTAATGTTGGCCGGATAGAGGATGACACCGTGGAGGTTAAACTGGGAGAGCGCTCCTACACTGTGGGAATTGAAACTCCCGGAAAGACTCAGAAGACACCAAAACTCAGCAGAACAAGAGCTGTTCCCGACGCATCTTCAGCGCCTGACAGAACATCAGCGCCTGGAAGCCGCTCTGGAGTAGGCGAAATACTTGCACCGCTCCCTGGAGCCATACTCAAGGTTCTGGTTGCCGTTGGCGAGGAAGTCACTGAAGGTCAGACTGTTGCGGTTATGGAAGCGATGAAGATGGAGAACGAGATTGAAGCCCCTGTATCCGGCAAAATCTCAAAGATCGCAGTCAAAGAGGGTGACACCATTCTGGAAAATGCCCTTATTATGAAGATAGGTTAGGAGGGAACAGGAAATGTCCTTTGCCTCCCGACTTCTCTCTGCCCTTACTGCCTCTTCAGGAAACCTGCAGCTCAATGATGTGAGCATAGCAAGTTACCTGGGCGATTCCGGATTCGGGCAGATCGAGCTGGGCAATGCGGTAATGATTGCGGTGGGTATCATCATGATCTACCTTGCCATTAAAAAAGACTACGAGCCTCTTCTTCTTATTCCCATCGGCTTTGGTATCATCGCAGGAAACATGCCCTACAATCCCGACCTTATTCCAATTGGGTATCTGGATGTGCTTGGCGGCCAGCAGTCTGTTTTCAAGATGTTCTACTTTGGAGTATCAAGCGGTCTCTTTCCTCCTCTGATTTTTCTGGGTATAGGAGCCATGACCGATTTCAGCGCCCTGCTCTCCAACCCTAAGCTGCTGCTTCTTGGCGCAGCGGCACAGATAGGTATTTTCGTAACACTTCTTGGCTCTGTTATGCTGGGATTTGATCTTCAGGAAGCTGCAGCAATAGGAATCATCGGTGGTGCCGATGGCCCTACAGCCATATTCGTCGCCAGCCAGATGGCCCCTCATCTCCTTGGTGCAATTGCAATTGCTGCATATTCTTACATGGGGCTGGTCCCTGTAATACAGCCTCCAATAATGAGACTTCTCACAACTGAAGAAGAACGAAAGAGAAAGATGAAACCGGCGAGAACGGTTTCGCAGACAGAGAAGATACTCTTTCCTGTTATCGCTTTCCTTATCACTGCTTTCATTGCTCCAGGCGCCATCACACTTCTCGGAATGCTTTTCTTCGGTAACCTTCTCAAAGAGAGCGGAGTTACCAGAAGACTCGCCGACAGTGCCCAGGGTGCCCTTAACAACATAGTTGTTATTCTTCTGGGATTCAGCGTGGGAACAAGCACCCAGGCCCGATACTTCCTTACCATGGACTCTATCAAGATATTCGTTCTCGGTGCGCTGAGCTTCGCCATAGCAACCGCAGGGGGACTTCTCTTTGCCAGGTTCATGAATCTTTTTCTCAGGGGAGACAACAAACTTAATCCTCTTGTTGGAGCAGCAGGAGTCAGCGCGGTTCCTGACTCTGCCAGAGTAGTTGAGGTTGAAGGCAGAAAATATGACAAGACAAATCATCTTCTCATGCATGCCATGGCTCCCAATGTGGCAGGTGTTATCGGCAGCGCCATAGCAGCCGGTGTTCTTCTCAGTGTGGTACCCCACTAGTGAAGCGATTTGACTGTCTGATCACAGGGGGAGCCGGTTTCATCGGCTCCCACCTGTGCCAGAAACTCCTTGGTTCCGGAAAAAGCATTCTCGTTCTGGACGATCTCTCAACCGGCAAATATGAAAATATTGAGAAATTCATGAACAGGGATGATTTCAGGTTCATTGAGGGGTCTGTACTGAATCAGGACACTGTAGATGAAGCAGTCAGAATTTCCGGCGAAATATTCCACCTTGCAGCTGCTGTTGGTGTAGAAAATGTGATTCAGAAACCTGTGGAAACCATTGAGACCAATGTCAGAGGGACAGAGAACATTCTCTGCGCAGCCAGAGAACACTCCGCGAAAACCCTTATAGCTTCAACCAGTGAGGTTTACGGCAAAGGATGGTCGGTTCCTTTTAAAGAAGATGGAGACATCGTTCTGGGAGCCACCTCCCGAAACAGATGGAGCTATGCATGTTCCAAGGCTCTGGATGAATTCCTTGCTCTTGCCTACAACCATTCCCATAATCTTCCAATTGTTATATGCAGGTTCTTCAATACAGTAGGCCCGGGACAGTCAGGAAGATACGGAATGGTGCTTCCCAGATTCATTGCCCAGGCCCTTACAGGCAAACCGATAACTGTTTTCGGTAACGGCACTCAGACAAGATGCTTCAGCCTTGTTGATGAAGTGGTGGACTGCGCCTGTGACCTTATGAACTGCAGAGAGGCTGAAGGTAAAGTTGTCAATATCGGCTCTACTGAAGAAATCACTATTCTGGAGCTTGCAAGAAGAGTCAGAGAGATATCAGGCTCCTCTTCCGAGATAGTAAGAATTCCCTACGAGAAAGCATATCCACCTGACTTTGAGGACATGCAGCGCAGAGTTCCGGATGTTTCCAGGCTTCACTCCTATATCGGAAGGGTACCGAAAGCTTCCATAGACTGCATAATCAGAAAGATTATTGATTCAGAAATGCCGGACTCACTGTGACAATTCAGGCCGCAGGCCGCAGCAGCCGGTGGATAAAAGAAGCAGCCCGATTAAAAACCCCCTCAGGATGCAGAAAAAGGAACCGGTACCTTGTTGAAGGGCCCAGGTTCATCGGCGACATGATTCGCAGAGAAAACCCTTTGCTATGCATAATTGTCTCCTCTGAACCCTCTGAGCAGTCCCAAATAATCGCTGAGCAGGCTGTTGAACTGGGAATCAGAGTAATCGAAGCCCAGCCGACCCTCTACTCAGGAATTTCATACACTGAGCACTCACAGGGCATTACTGCAATTGCTGAGATCCCCTCATTTACAATTAAAGACATTTTCAATGGAGGAACTGTACTTGCCCTTGACGGTATAGGAGATCCTGGAAATGCCGGCACTGCAATACGCTCAGCAGCGGCATTCGGCTGTTCAGGCGTGGTATTTCTTAGAAACAGCACCTTCCCCTGGGCCCCGAAAGTTGTCCGATCCTCCGCCGGACTGGTCTCGGCAATTCCTGTAACAGCAGCAGACTCTGTTGCAGATATGGCTCTCTCTTTTCCAAACTACCGTTTCTTTGGCGCAGATGCCTCTGGAAAGAATGAACTGCTTTCAGGCATCACCGCTCCTGTCTGTCTGGTAATTGGCTCTGAAGCCCACGGTCTTTCAGAAAAACAGAGCCTTCACGGGCTGGTAAGCATTCCCATGGAAAAAAATGTGGAATCGCTTAATGCAGGGGTCAGCGCCTCCATTCTTCTCTGGCAGCTTTACAGAAGCAGCCTCAACTGATATTTGGGTTGATATTCAGCCGGTCAGGCATAAGAAGTACTATCGTAGAGATGGAGCAAACGAACTGCCCCTGAGGCTGATGGATCGAATTATCAAGATGACTGCTGAACCAGGAGATACTGTTTTTGATCCTTTCGGTGGAGCCGGCACTAACTGTATTGCAGCTGAACTCAAGGGTCGCAAATGGATGGAATGCGAAACAGGGCCTGAAGATGACATAGTCAATCGCTTCTCTGAAATTGATGAGGAAAGAGAATATCTCAAGATAATTCGCAAGAAACTGAATAGTCTGTTTACCAAAAAAATCGGTAAGAAACGCCGTGAGAGAAATCTGTGGACATGTGAATCAGCTGGAACTCCTCCTGCCTCAGACTACATGCAGAAAGACTTGTTTGAATTGACTGTTTCAGCAGAAAAGATTACAAACACTTAACAGGAAGAGCAATTCAACTGCTAAATACTACTAAGAGCCATTGCATGCCAATTCTTCGAGACTACTGTGCCAGCAGCCACATTCCTGATGTGCGAAGCCACTTCTTTGAATCTGGAATATTCACTTTCAGCCCTTCCAGCTCCCTCCAGAAATCTTTTGAATGATTCCTGTGCACAAGGTGAACAAGCTCATGGGCAAGAACATATGCCACAACAGAGCGCGGTGCGTGAACAAGTTTACGGTTTATCATCACCGTGCCTGCATGGCTGCAGCTTCCCCATCTTGTTCTTGCGTTGCCAAGTCTGGTGCGGGAAGGCCTCTTTCCCAGAGCAGAGCAGAATCCTTCCGACATTGAGATAAGCTCCTGCATAAGCACTTTATCCAGCCAGGCTCTAAGCGCAGGTTCTGAAAAGGTATGTTCAGAGCTGATAACACTGTTGCCCCTTAGCTGAAAACCACAGGAATCAGAGATCAGTTTCAGGGAGACCTTTCGGCCAAGCAGAGAAAAAACAGCACCGTCCCTGAACCGGTCAGGGCACAGAGACAAATCAGCCTGGGCATAAATAGCCAGCTTCTGCTTTATCCACAATGACTTCTCTTTGGTCACCGATGCAATAAGCTGTTCCGGTGTTCCTGCAGGGGCAGTTACAATAACATGCCCTGGGAGCACTCTGATTGTTATTCGGCGGGCTCTCCTGCTGTGCTTTATTTCAAGTGACACTATTCCCAGCTCTGATCGTTGCAGAAAAAACCTGACACAGGTTCAGTGATTTCTCCGATAACTCTCTGTTCTTCGAATGAAAGGGTTTCTTCCAGAGTTTTACGAGAGCATATGAGTTCTGCCTTTCAGTATGAACGACATTTCCTTAAACAACCGGATTTCCAGAACTGCATACTTCTCTGGAACTGATTTCTTTATGCTCTATGCTCAAGGAACAGGAACCCATCTGCCTGCAGTTTCTTCACCGAGTTTAACCTGAAGAAAGGGGTATCTCTGAGAAACCACCGTATGCAGTACCACACAAAACCACAGAATCTCCGTAAAACACCCTGCATCAGTATTCAGAGAAATATGCGGTAAACAAACTCTGGCCTTATTCAGAAAATTCTGTGCGCTGAAATTCAACTTTACGAACTCTGTCACCAGACTTTAATAAATAATAAAATTGCCGACTATTGCCATCTGAGCCGCAAAAGCCAGCTGAGGGCTGAAAGAACCAAATCTGCCACTTGAAAAACGGATAGTGGAATCTACAGGCACTTCGCATATTCCGTGCAGGGGCTGGAAGAATGAAGGCTGCTGAAGAATATTTTGATATACTCCTGCAGGTGTGAAACACAGAGTTTATTCTGACAGAAGGGGCATGATGGAGTTTTTCAGGGAGAAAAACGGAAAGTACCATGGATTACCGTTCAACACAGGAACAGGTTCAAGAGCCAATCCTATGTCAGGAATAGGTAAATCATTGGGGGCCTTAGTCATAATCGCAATTGTTTTCTTTTTGAACTCTGGCCAGACAAAGAGTTCTAAACTCATGCTTCCAATAATAATGATAGCAGGCTCCTTCCTTGTAACCAGCCTTATCTCATTACTCGTACATAAAACTGTAATGGGTTCTGATGTTATTGTTGACCAGATGGCCGGTATCGTATCATTCAGAACAGACAGAGGTGTTCGAATAACCCTCCAGACAGAACAGCTAAAAGAAATTGTAATCAACAACACTCCCGAAAAAGCTTCAAAACTCTTCCTGCAGAGACATGAAGGCTCCAGATATCTACTAATGTCCAGCAAAGATCCTGTTAAGCTTGGAATGTTTGCCAATGAACTTTCTATCCTGACTTCGCTTACAGTTCTGGAAGAAACAGATGGCTGACAGGATTGGAGTTTTCGATTCTGGAATGGGCGGTTTTTCCATACTGAGGAAAATAATGACCGGCATTCCTGGAATAACCGTTGACTATATCTCCGACGATGCTTTTGCTCCCTACGGTGTCAGAACTGATGAAGAGATAACAAGCCGAAGTGAACACATTACCGAAATGCTTCTGGAAAGAGGAGCAAACCTGATAGTTGTTGCCTGCAATTCAGCCACTGCAGCTGCGATCAGACATCTGAGAGAAACCCATTCACACATTCAGTTTGTAGGAGTAGAACCTTACATCAATGTGCTCAATCACCTGCCTGATATAGATCGGGCAGCAGTGATAACCACAGTTCTCACTGGAAAATCAAAAAAGTTCAACAGTCTTAGAAACCGTCTGGATCCGGAGCACAGGATTCTTCACTTCTTAATGGCTGACCTTGCTACCATCACCGAAGAAATTATTGAACAGGGATACACCTGTGAACTTCAGCAGAAGCTTAGCAGAGAGATTGCCCCTTTGAAGGAAAAAAGCATCAGCCACCTGATACTGGGTTGCACCCACTATCCGCTAATTGCAGACATTCTGGAAAAAGAACTTGATGTAACCACCATCGGAGCCGCTCCGTTTGTGGCCAGACGGGTAAAAGAACTGCTTAACAATCCAGGGGGACCAATGCCGTCATACTTCAGTTTCCTCTCCACCACCAGGATGAGCTGGGAAACACGAACAGTGAAACAACTGGAATACCTGCTCAGGTTCAGCGGAGGCAGAAAGACTCCCTGGAGATAACTGTTTTACTGCCAGGTTATTTCCTCAGACGATCAAACAGCCTCACAAAACCGGTAAAGAAAAACCAGAATCGACATGCTTTGATGGTTCTTTGTGAACTGACCTCTGTATACCAGACTGCTGATATATACAGTTCAGAAATAGCTGAAGATTCTGTGTAAGATGGTTTTTTCAGGAAGGGCAGCCAAAGCAGCCCTCCCCAATCACAAGTTGATCAGTCAATCCTCTTGAAAGAAGAACCCCTGGCTCCGCATACGGGACAGACATCAGGAGCCGCTTCGCCTGCAGTGTGACCGCAGACAGGACATACGAAATAGGGGTACTCCTTCTGCTTACTGTTCATTGTATCCAGCAGCCCCTGATAAAGGTCAGCGTGGGTCTTCTCAACTTCGTTGGCATATTTGAATGAACGAAGCCCCTTTGCATGCCCCTCTTTCTCTGCTATTCCAATCATCTCAGGATACATGTTCTTGAATTCGTGGGTCTCACCCTCTATTGCAGACTTCAGGTTCTCAATGGTGGAACCTACTCCGTCCATTGCTCTGAGATGTGTATGGGCATGCACGGTTTCTGCAGCTGCAGCAGCCCGAAACATTCTTGCCACCTGGGGGAAACCCTCTTTGTCTGCCTTCTCGGCAAATGCGAGATACTTTCTGTTTGCCTGGGACTCTCCGGCAAACGCTTCCATGAGACATTCAACTGTGTTTTTCATTATAACCCTTTCTTCCGTTTAAGGCCTCCAGGGTCTGAATATAGGAAATGGCGGAGGAGGTGGGATTCGAACCCACGGTCCCCTTAAAGAGGACAACGGTTTTCGAGACCGCCCCGTTCAACCGCTCCGGCACCCCTCCGCCGAGGGCAGAATATATCTAAAACCCTCTGACAGCGGGAGATTACGGTACTAAAGCAAATGTGGGCTGTTTCTGTATGGGAACGACCTTAAGTACATATCCCTGTACAACATGAACTGCAATTAGGGCTTGATGATCAACCCATCATCCCACTCAGCCCCGGCCATGCATACCTGACCAGTCCAGTTTGACCCAAAGGACATCCAGTAACAAGC